>SCPN01000046.1_pt1 | contig 59084 bp, 53 predicted proteins | sample 6106831 | NCBI WGS metagenome assembly SCPN01 (sample SAMN10720447, study PRJNA508395) | human gut metagenome | isolation source: Participant 1, 0 month | reverse complement strand
GCAAAGATCATGAAGTCCCATCAAGAAAAAAGGAAGGAGGTAGAGGCATGATTACAAAAATGAAGAAACTCACCTTTCTGGTGTATCACAAAGAATATGAAGAATTCCTGAACAGTCTGCGGGAGCTTGGTGTAGTCCACATTGTGGAGAAACAACAGGGCTGCCGATAACACGGAGTTGCAGGATAATATTCGTCTTTCCAACCGTTGCAGCTACCTTGAAGCTTGCTTCAGAACCAGAAGCATGAAAGAATGCCGTGATTTACTGGAAGGAGGAACGGCTGCCCGTGGAATGCAAGTGCTGGACGAAGTGGATGCTTTACAGACAGAGCATGGAAAGTTGTCGCAGCAGTTGCAAAGCTATGCGAAAAGAAGATGGAAGCACGGGGCGGCTTTGAACCGGCAAATGTTCAGACGCTGAAGACGCCGGTTATGTAATCGGATTCTATAGCTGTTCGGAGAAATTACAAGAAGAGTGGAAACGGAATACAATGCAATGATTGTGAACCGCATTTCTTCTAAAGTATTCTTCGTGACTGTAACGAAAGGCGGAGAGGAAGTGGACTTGGATGTAGAGCAGGCTAAATTACCTGCATACTCTTTGGCACATCTTGAAACGCTTTACAATACAACAGAACAGGCCGTTGAAGAGAATGAAAAAAGACTGGTTGCACTTTCCGAAACGGATATTCCTTCCTTGAAGGCTGCTCTGAAAGAGTTGCAAAGTCAGATTGAATTCTCTAAAGTTGTGTTAAGTTCCGAGCAGACTGCCGGTGACAAACTGATGTTGATTGAAGGATGGGCGCCTGCATTCAGTCAAGTGGAGATAGAGGCTTATCTGAATGACGCACATGTATATTATGAGATTACCGATCCGATGCCGGGCGATAATGTTCCTATTCGATTGAATAATAAGGGATTCTTTGCTTGGTTCGAACCGATCTGTAAGCTGTATATGCTTCCGAAGTATAATGAGTTGGACTTGACACCGTTCTTTGCCCCATTCTTTATGGTCTTTTTCGGACTTTGTCTGGGAGATTCCGGATATGGTTTGTTCCTGTTCCTGGGAGCTACGGCCTATCGGTTGATGGCGAAGAAAGTAACCCCGTCAATGAAGTCAATCATCTCATTGATACAGGTATTGGCGGTATCAACGTTCTTCTGCGGTTTGCTGACTGGTACGTTCTTCGGAGCGAACATCTACAATTTGGATTGGCCGATTGTGCAACGCTTGAAACATGCTGTCATGATGGATAATAATGATATGTTCCAATTATCGTTGATATTGGGAGCTATCCAGATTTTATTCGGTATGGTACTGAAAGCTGTGAATCAGACGATTCAGTTTGGTTTCAAATATGCAGTGGCAACTATCGGATGGATCATCCTGCTGGTTTCAATGGCAGTTTCAGCTTTGTTACCGGACGTAATGCCGATGGGAAGCACGGTGCACTTGATAATCCTGGGTGTTTCAGCTGCTATGATTTTCCTTTATAACAGTCCGGGAAAGAACATATTCCTGAATATCGGATTGGGATTGTGGGATTCATACAACATGGTTACTGGTTTGCTTGGAGATGTTTTGTCCTACGTTCGTCTGTTTGCTCTCGGACTTTCCGGAGGTATTCTGGCGGGAGTGTTCAACAGTCTGGCAGTAGGTATGAGTCCGGATAATGTAATAGCAGGCCCGATTGTAATGGTGCTGATTTTCGTGATCGGTCATGCAATCAATATTTTCATGAATGTGCTGGGTGCAATGGTTCACCCAATGCGTCTGACGTTCGTTGAGTTCTTCAAGAACTCCGGATATGAAGGAGGCGGTAAAGAGTACAAACCGTTCAGAAATTAAAAAAACTGAAGATTAAAAATTAGAAATAGAGAATTAATATTTTAAAATTAAACAATAAAAATAGAATAAGATTATGGAAATGAATTTGTTTATCGCCTACATTGGCATCGCGATTATGGTTGGTTTGTCGGGCATCGGTAGTGCTTACGGAGTAACTATTGCAGGTAATGCTGCCATCGGACATTGAAGAAGAATGATAGTGCATTCGGTAACTTCACGATTGACAGCCCTTCCGGGTTTGGGGGCTTTATGGTTTTGCCGGTTATTTCATGTTTCAGACTATCTTCGGCATTTTGACTCCTGAAATTACAGCTATCCAGGCATCAGCAGTTCTTGGTGCAGGTATTGCTTTAGGATTGGTTGCCTTATTCTCCGCTATCCGTCAGGGACAAGTTTGTGCAAACGGGTATTGCAGCTATCGGACAGGGACACAATGTATTTAGTAATACGTTGATTCTTGCCGTATTCCCCGAGCTTTATGCAATCGTTGCTTTGGCTGCAACCTTCTTGATCGGTAGTGCACTCGTTGCATAATTTTTAGCAAGAATATTTCCTATAAAGTTTCAATCCCTTGTACATGCAGCTTTGCATGTGCAAGGGGATATTCTTTTTTCATTATAGGGCAACGTTTCTTTCCTCTTCTTAACTCATATTTTTCGCATAAAGTATTATTTTTCAAAGAATAATGTGTACTTTTGCACTCGCATACTAAAAAGAGTTTTAATATATTATATGGTAAAAGATTTATTAACCCCCGATTATATCTTCGAGTCCAGCTGGGAAGTATGTAATAAAGTGGAGGAATATACACCGTCTTGTCGACACGGGCAAATACATTGCAGGAAAAGTTCCGCGACAGAATTTTCTTCATAGGTCCTGATGTATGGCAAGGAAAAGAAAACCCTCTATTCATCGAGTCGGATAACCTATGTGCTGCCTGGAAAAAGCATGCACTTGAGAAAGACGAACTTTCTGTCCGTATAGGACGATGGAATATCCCCGGTGAACCCATAGTCATTCTTGTTGATTTCCAACCTTTTTTTGAAAAGAAAGACGATATATACACAGAAATGTGGAATCGTTATCAAGTAGATTCGTTGCACGCTTATGGCGATTACGACGAAGCTTCTATGTTTTCATACGCTGCGGGAAGAGTGAGAGTTTCTATCGCTACAACCTGACAGAAACGGATAAGGTGGTATATCAGGCGCATGAATGGATGACTGGAATGGGAGCACTTTATGTACAGGAAGCTGTGCCGGAGGTGGCTACTATTTTTACGACCCATGCTACTTCTATCGGTCGTTCTATTGCCGGTAATCATAAACCGTTGTACGACTATCTGTTTGCTTATAATGGCGACCAGATGGCGCAAGAACTGAACATGCAATCGAAACACTCGATTGAAAAACAGACTGCACATTACGTAGACTGTTTTACGACGGTGAGCGAAATAACCAATAATGAGTGTAAGGAATTACTGGATAAACCGGCAGATGTTGTTCTGATGAACGGTTTTGAAGATGATTTTGTACCGAAAGGAAGCACATTTACCGGAAAACGTAAACGTGCGCGTGCCTTGATGCTCAATGTAGCGAATAAATTATTGGGAACAAATCTGGGTGACGATACGTTAATTGTCGGAACCAGTGGACGATATGAGTTTAAGAATAAAGGTATTGATGTATTTTTGGAATCATTAAACCGCTTGAACAGGGATAAGAATTTGCATAAGAATGTTTTGGCATTCATCAATGTACCCGGTTGGGTAGGAGACCCCCGTGAGGATTTGCAGGGACGTTTGAAGAGCAAGGAGAAGTTCGACACTCCGCTCGAAGTACCATTTATCACTCATTGGCTGCATAATATGACTCATGACCAGGTGTTGGATATGTTGAAATATCTGGGAATGGGCAATCGTCCGGAAGATAAGGTAAAAGTGATTTTTGTACCTTGTTATCTGAATGGTCGTGATGGCATCATGAATAAAGAATATTATGATATATTGTTGGGACAGGATTTGAGTGTCTATGCTTCTTATTACGAACCGTGGGGATATACTCCGTTGGAAAGTGTAGCATTCCATGTGCCGACAATCACTACTGATCTGGCAGGATTCGGACTTTGGGTAAACAGCCTGAAGAACCAGCATGGCATTAATGATGGAGTAGAAGTGCTGCATCGTTCGGACTATAATTATTCGGAAGTAGCGGATGGTATTAAAGATACGATTACGTTATTTGCGGATAAGACGGAGAAAGAAGTGAAGGAAATCCGTAAGCGTGCTGCCGAAGTGGCAGAACAGGCTTTATGGAAGCACTTTATACAATATTACTATGAGGCTTATGACATTGCCTTGCGCAATGCTATGAAGCGTCAGTTGAGTTAAGAAAGAATTATTTATCAATAAGTAAACGTAAACATTATGAAAATCAAAGTTAGTAATGTGAATACTCCCAACTGGAAAGAGGTTACTGTAAAATCACGTATACCGGAAGAGTTGGAGAAGTTGTCTGAAATCGCACGCAACATTTGGTGGGCATGGAATTTTGAAGCGACTGAACTGTTTAGAGATCTAGATCCGGAACTTTGGAAAGAATGTGGACAGAATCCAGTACTGTTGTTGGAACGTATGAGCTATGAAAAGCTGGAAGCGCTGGCAAAAGACAAAGTGATTCTAAGAAGAATGAATGAAGTTTATACGAAATTCAGAGATTACATGGATGTGAAGCCGGATGAGCAACGCCCATCTATTGCTTATTTCAGTATGGAATATGGCTTGAGCAGCGTCCTGAAAATATATTCCGGTGGTCTGGGTGTATTGGCTGGTGACTATCTGAAAGAGGCTTCCGACAGCAATGTTGATTTGTGTGCGGTAGGCTTTTTGTATCGTTATGGCTACTTTACTCAAACGTTGTCTATGGATGGACAGCAGATTGCCAACTACGAAGCACAAAACTTCGGTCAACTTCCTATTGAACGTGTAATGGATGCCAATGGTCAGCCGTTGATAGTTGACGTTCCTTATCTTGATTATTTTGTTCATGCAAACGTATGGCGTGTAAACGTTGGACGTATTTCTTTGTATCTGCTTGATACGGATAATGAAATGAACAGTGAATTCGACCGTCCTATCACTCACCAGCTTTATGGTGGCGACTGGGAAAACCGTTTGAAACAAGAAATCTTGTTGGGTATCGGTGGTATCCTGACTTTGAAAGCACTGGGCATCAAGAAAGATGTTTATCACTGTAATGAAGGACATGCTGCATTAATCAATGTTCAGCGTATCTGCGACTATGTAGCTACAGGATTGACTTTCGATCAAGCTATCGAGTTGGTTCGTGCTTCTTCTCTTTACACTGTTCATACTCCGGTTCCTGCAGGTCACGACTATTTTGATGAAGGCCTGTTCGGCAAATATATGGGTGGTTATCCTTCCAGAATGGGTATCACTTGGGATGACTTGATGGATCTCGGACGTAACAATCCGGGTGACAAGGGCGAACGTTTCTGTATGTCTGTTTTTGCTTGTAACACTTCACAGGAAGTGAACGGTGTGAGCTGGCTGCACGGAAGGTTTCTCAAGAAATGTTCTCTTCTATCTGGAAAGGTTATTTCCCGGAAGAAACCACGTAGGATACGTAACGAATGGAGTTCACTTCCCGACTTGGAGTGCAACTGAATGGAAAGAACTGTACTTTAAATATTTCAACGAAAATTTCTGGTTCGATCAATCTAATCCTAAGATTTGGGAAGCTATCTACAATGTGCCCGATGAAGAGATTTGGAAGACTCGTATGACTATGAAGAATAAGTTGGTTGACTATATCCGTAAGTCATTCCGCGATACATGGTTGAAGAACCAGGGAGACCCTTCCCGTATCGTTTCATTGATGGATAAGATCAATCCGAATGCATTACTGATTGGTTTCGGTCGTCGTTTTGCTACTTACAAACGTGCACACTTGTTGTTCACCGATTTGGATCGTCTTTCTAAGATTGTGAATAATCCTGATTACCCGGTACAATTCCTGTTTACAGGTAAAGCTCACCCGCACGATGGTGCAGGTCAGGGTTTGATTAAGCGTATTATCGAGATCTCTCGCCGTCCGGAATTCCTGGGTAAGATTATCTTCCTTGAAAATTATGATATGCAATTGGCTCGTCGTCTGGTTTCAGGCGTTGATATCTGGTTGAATACTCCGACTCGTCCGTTGGAAGCATCCGGTACATCGGGCGAAAAGGCTTTGATGAACGGTGTTGTTAACTTCTCTGTATTAGACGGATGGTGGCTGGAAGGTTACCGTGAAGGTGCAGGTTGGGCATTGACAGAAAAACGTACTTATCAGAACCAGGAACATCAGGATCAGTTGGATGCTGCTACTATTTACAGTATTCTTGAAACTGAAATCTTGCCGTTGTATTATGCACGTAATAAGAAAGGATATTCTGAAGGCTGGATCAAAGTGGTGAAGAATTCTATCGCACAGATCGCTCCTCATTATACAATGAAGCGTCAGTTGGATGATTACTATAGCAAATTCTATTGCAAACTGGCGAAACGCTTCCAGACTTTGGCTGCTAATGATAATGCAAAAGCAAAAGAAATCGCAGCTTGGAAAGAAGAAGTGGTTGCTAAATGGGATGCTATTGAAATCGTATCTTGCGATAAGGTAGAAGACCTGAAGAACGGTGACATCGAAAGCGGAAAAGAATATACTATTACTTACGTGATCGATGAAAAAGGCTTGAATGATGCAGTGGGACTTGAATTGGTTACTACTTACACAACTGCAGACGGCAAACAACATGTTTACTCTGTAGAACCGTTTAGTGTTATCAAGAAAGAAGGTAACTTGTATACATTCCAAGTTAAACACAGCTTGTCAAATGCAGGTAGCTTCAAGGTGTCTTACCGTATGTTCCCGAAGAATCCGGAGCTTCCACACCGTCAAGACTTCTGCTACGTACGTTGGTTTATCTAATTTGTTTGAAATAGAAGTAGGGGAGTCCTTCTCCCTTACTTTCATATATAGATTCAGCCCCTGTGTTCTTTCGAGAATTACAGGGGCTGAATTTTATCTGTTTGGTTGTTGACTTGTGAAGTTTTTAATAAGCAAGAAACCATCTGAAAAGAAAAATCACGCTTACTGCAACATGTCGTAGTAAGCGTGATTTTATAGGATCAAGGCTTTTCGAACAGCCCCTTGTTTGAACTTTAAAGCCTTTGAAAAACCTTCTTTTTCGATCTGTTATTTTACAGCTTCTGCAATTTTAGCCTGAAGTTCTTCTCCATGCAAACCGCGAGCGATAATTTTACCACTGCCATCGATTAATACAGTGTGAGGAATACTGTTTACTGCATAAAGCTGTGCACCTTCACTTTGCCAGAATTTCAGGTCGGACATTTGTGGCCAAGTCATATTCATCTTCTTGATTGCTTCTTTCCATGCAGCTCCATCCTGATCGAGAGATACGCCTACAATTTCGAAGTTCTTACCTTTATACTTTGCGTAAGTTTCTACCAGATTAGGCATTTCGCGACGGCAAGGACCGCACCAGCTAGCCCAGAAGTCAACCAATACCACTTTACCTTTACCAACGTAATCAGACAACTTCACAGCCTTTCCTTCCGGAGTCTGCATTTCGAAATCAACAAATTGAGTACCTACGGCAGTCTTTTTCTGCTTGTCGGTCATCTCTTTGATTCTTACGATTGTTTCGTCATTCTGGAAATTCGCAGGAATTTGTTGCAACAAAGCTTCATTTTCGTCAGTAGAGTTATTGTAGAACGTTTGTTTAAACAAGAATACCCCAACCGGATTGGTGATGTTCTTTTTAACACCTTCTTTGATTGCTTTGTCATACTGTTCTTCCAGCTGGGCACCCTCTTTCTGTTTGGCTTCTTTCTGCTCATCACTTAAAGAAGTGTCGCCCATTGCTTCATAAATGGTATTCATTTTCTTGCTGATGTCATTGATTTGAGCTCTGATTTCCTGGTATGCATCATTGTTAGGAGTACCGGTCACAGCGTCGTTATCCTTGGTCAGGGAAACGTTGATTTTTCCGTTTTCGAGGAAGAAATCAATCATTAATGGCTCTCCGTTCACTTCGCAAGTGACATAGCGGCTAACCACAGAATCTTGTGTACCTTCAAAGGTAAAAGTACCTTTGGTGATAACGGCTGTATCTAGTTTGGTCAGATTTCTACCAGTAGCTTCCTGAAGATAAACGGTGTCACCATCGCTTGCACCTTCTACCGTACCTGTGACAACGTATCCGGCTTTGTTTCCGCCCTACAAGCTACCATGCTGCTGCCGTTGCAATAACTAAATAAGTTAACTTTTTCATGCTTTTGTAAAATTAGTGAATAAATATTTATGCAAAGATAGATTTTTTTTCTGTCGGGCATCGAAAAACACTGTTATATTAGATTAACACCTAGGTGAAAACCGCAGAAATGTGTACCTTTGCAGCCCAAACTTTAGTATGAATATGCAAGAAGATAAATCCATCATTGAGGTGAGCCATGTATCGAAGTATTTTGGCGATAAAACAGCATTGGATGATGTGACTCTAAACGTGAAAAAGGGCGAGTTTGTCACTATACGGTCCTTCCGGTTGCGGTAAAACCACGTTGTTGCGTCTCATTGCCGGTTTTCAGACGGCTTCGAAGGCGAGATCCGAATTTCGGGGATGGAAATAACACAAACCCCCACAAGCGTCCCGTGAATACGGTATTTCAGAAATATGCCTTATTCCCGCACTTGAATGTATATGATAACATTGCTTTCGGCCTGAAACTGAAAAAGACACCGAAACAAACCATTGAGAAGAAAGTGAAAGCTGCTTTAAAGATGGTAGGTATGACAGATTATGAATACCGCGATGTGGATTCTCTTTCCGGTGGTCAGCAACAACGTGTAGCCATTGCCCGTGCCATTGTGAATGAGCCGGAAGTGTTGCTATTGGATGAGCCGCTGGCAGCGCTCGACCTGAAAATGCGTAAGGATATGCAAATGGAGCTCAAAGAAATGCATAAATCTTTGGGTATAACATTTGTTTACGTCACTCACGATCAGGAAGAGGCATTGACGTTGAGCGATACGATTGTTGTGATGAGTGAAGGAAAAATTCAGCAGATCGGTACACCGATTGATATTTATAATGAACCCATCAACGCTTTTGTTGCCGACTTTATCGGAGAAAGCAATATCCTCAATGGTACCATGATTCATGATAAGCTGGTACGCTTCTGCGGTACGGAGTTTGAATGTGTAGATGAAGGATTTGGTGAAAATGTTCCGGTAGACGTAGTCATCCGTCCGGAAGATCTTTATATTTTCCCCGTTTCGGATATGGCGCAGTTGGTAGGCGTGGTAGAGACTTCTATTTTCAAAGGTGTGCATTATGAAATGACGGTGATGTGCGGCGGATATGAATTTCTGGTGCAGGATTACCATCATTTTGAAGTAGGAGCGGAAGTCGGACTGCTGGTGAAGCCGTTTGATATTCACATCATGAAGAAAGAGCGTATCTGCAATACGTTTGAAGGAAAATTGCTGGATGCCACTCATGTGGAATTCCTGGGCTGTAACTTTGAATGTACTCCGGTGGAAGATATAGCTGCCGATACGAATGTCAAAGTGGAGGTAGACTTTGAAAAAGTGATTCTTCAGGATAATGAAGAAGACGGAACGCTGACAGGTGAGGTGAAATTCATCCTTTACAAGGGCGACCATTATCATCTGACCGTATTGTCAGACTGGGACGAGAATGTATTTGTAGATACGAACGATGTATGGGATGACGGAGACCGTGTAGGTATTACCATCCCTCCAGATGCCATTCGTATAATTAAAATAACCGATTAACAGGAAAGGAAGTGAATAAGAAGTTTATAGTCTTTTTGTCATCACGTAAGAGTTGGACTCTCCCTTACATTATTTTTTCGGCGATCTTTGTGATTATACCGCTGTTTTTAATTGTCGTATATGCCTTTACCGATGATAGCGGTCATTTGACACTCGCCAATTTTCAGAAGTTCTTCGAACATCCCGAAGCAATCAATACCTTTGTATATTCTATCGGTATTGCCATCATTACCACCCTTGTTTGTATTTTGCTGGGTTATCCTGCAGCATGGATATTGAGTAACAGTAAGCTGAACCGTTCCAAGACGATGGTCGTACTGTTTATCCTGCCGATGTGGGTAAATATTCTTGTGCGTACCCTTGCTACGGTTGCCTTGTTCGACTTTTTTAGTGTACCGTTGGGCGAGGGAGCATTGATATTCGGTATGGTATACAACTTTATCCCCTTTATGATTTATCCTATTTACAACACGTTGCAGAAGATGGATCATAGTTATATTGAAGCCGCACAAGATTTGGGAGCCAATCCGCTGCAAGTCTTTCTGAAAGCAGTCCTTCCGCTTTCTATGCCGGGTGTGATGAGTGGAATTATGATGGTGTTCATGCCGACTATATCTACATTTGCCATTGCCGAGTTGCTGACGATGAATAACATCAAACTCTTTGGTACGACGATTCAGGAAAATATCAATAACAGCATGTGGAACTATGGAGCGGCACTTTCGCTTATTATGTTGCTGCTGATTGCTGCTACTTCTTTGTTTAGCACAGACGATAAGGACAATTCAAACGAAGGAGGCGGGCTATGGTAAAGAAAATATTTGCGCAGGCTTACTTGTGGATATTGCTGTTGTTGCTTTATTCTCCTATCGTGATTATCGTTATCTATTCTTTCACCGAAGCGAAAGTGCTGGGCAACTGGACTGGTTTCTCCACAAAACTTTATACTTCGCTTTTCACTACAGGCACGCATCATTCTTTGATGAATGCATTGATTAACACGATTACTATTGCTCTGCTGGCTGCAACGGCATCTACCTTGCTGGGTAGTGTGGCTGCTATCGGCATCTTTAATCTGAAATCCCGTTCGCGTAAAGCGATTAGTTTTGTGAATAGTATTCCTATTCTGAACGGAGATATCATCACGGGTATTTCGCTTTTCCTTTTGTTTGTTTCTTTAGGAATCACACAAGGATACACAACCGTAGTGCTTGCTCATATTACTTTTTGTACGCCATACGTTGTTTTGAGCGTTCTGCCTCGTTTGAAGCAGATGAACCCGAATATTTATGAGGCCGCTCTTGACTTGGGAGCGACTCCCATGCAAGCTTTGTGGAAAGTTATTGTTCCGGAGATTCGTCCGGGAATGATTAGTGGTTTTATGCTTGCATTGACCCTATCCATTGATGATTTTGCCGTAACTGTCTTTACCATCGGTAATCAAGGTCTGGAGACACTCTCTACTTATATCTATGCCGATGCCCGCAAGGGAGGGCTGACCCCTGAACTTCGTCCGCTTTCGGCTATCATTTTTGTCGTGGTGCTGGCGTTGTTGGTTGGCATCAATTATCGGGCAGGAAAAGCGAAGAAAAAAGATTAATAGACCATCAAATGTGCTACTACGTAAATAATATGAAAAGAATAATTCCCGTAATCCTGCTCTTACTGACCTTGACCGGATGCTATAATTCCGGTGAACCTCGTGAGCGGGTTCTTAAAATCTACAACTGGGCAGATTACATCGGCGAAGGTGTACTCGAGGATTTCCAGGCATATTATAAAGAACAGACCGGTGAGAATATCCGTATCGTTTACCAGACATTCGACATCAACGAGATCATGCTGACGAAGATTGAAAAGGGGCATGAGGATTTTGATGTGGTCTGTCCTTCGGAATACATCATCGAGCGTATGCTGAAGAAACATTTGCTGCTGCCCATCGATACGAATTTTGCACATTCTCCCAACTACATGAATAATGTAGCTCCGTTTATCCGCGAACAAATCAATAAATTGAGCCAACCGGGTGAGCAGGCGAGCCGCTATGCTGTATGTTATATGTGGGGAACGGCTGGAATTCTGTATAACCGGGCTTATGTACCCGATTCGGTAGCGTTGTCCTGGGATTGTCTTTGGAATAAAAAGTACGCCGGAAAAATCCTGATGAAGGATAGTTACCGTGATGCTTACGGAACAGCTGTCATCTATGCGCATGCGAAGGAACTGAAAGAAGGAACGGTGACAGTGGAAGAGCTGATGAACGACTATTCTCCACGTGCGATGGAACTGGCCGAAAAATACCTGAAAGCCTTGAAACCGAATATTGCCGGTTGGGAGGCGGATTTCGGCAAGGAGATGATGACGAAGAATAAAGCCTGGCTGAATATGACTTGGAGCGGTGATGCGATTTGGGCGATTGAAGAGGCAAATGCGGTAGGAGTGGACTTGGATTATGAAGTTCCCGAGGAAGGGAGCAATATCTGGTATGACGGTTGGGTAATCCCGAAATACGCCAGAAATCCAGAAGCAGCCAGTTATTTTATCAATTTTATGTGCCGTCCGGACATTGCTTTGCGGAATATGGATTTCTGCGGATATGTAAGTTCCATAGCTACGCCCGAAATACTGGAAGAGAAAACAGACACGACCCTCCATTATTATGCCGATTTAAGTTACTTTTTCGGACCGGGTGCAGACAGCATACAAATTGATAAGATACAATACCCGGATCGCAAAGTGGTAGAACGATGTGCCATGATTCGTGACTTTGGCGATCAGACAAAAGAAGTTCTTGATATTTGGTCGCGTATTAAGGGCGATAATTTGGGGGTTGGCATAACTATTCTTATCTTTGTCGTTGTTGCATTGATGAGTGGCTGGATGATTTATAAAAGATGGCAGCGTTACAGCCGCCAGAAACAACAGAGGCGCAGAAGCAGAAGGAAAAAGGTGAGGAGGAATTAGTATTTCTCCGGATTACAAACAAAAAATAAATAGGTGCGAAGATAGAAGTGGTATCTATAGAAAGAATAAGAAGCACGGTGAACGGAATGCTAATGGCGGGATGTTCACCGTGTTTTGTTTTTATCGTCTTTTCATATTCCGAAGCATATCTTTGGTATCCTTGTTTACCCGGAAAGACTCGATTGTTTTTTGCAGTGCTTTGTTGTAAGTCCAGTTATCCAATGTACTATGTTTCAGATATTCCATTGTCTTTTGGGGAAATTTGATGAAACACAATGATAGCATCCATGCCATACCCATACGTGCATAATAAGCATCATGATTGAATAAATCGGCATATTCCAGTAACGAATCGATATGTTCGTCATCCACATAGTGGAAAAGCATCACAATCCCGAAGCGTATTTCAAATTCTTTAGAGGATTTCAGATAAGGTTGGATAAATTGCCATACGGTTTCTTTTCCTTTTTTTACGGCAGTTTTCAGTTCACTGCAGAAAATGTCGCATACAGCCCAATTATCTATACGGGGAATGAACATTGCTACATAGTTCATTCGTTCTTCAAGTTCCATTTTTACCAGTCCGATAATCATTCCCTGAAGCATTGTTTCTTCATAATAGTTCGTATCGGTTGACTCAACAAACGTACGCCAGTCCTCTTTTTTTATAATTTCTTTGGCCATGATTCGCAGTTGGGGGATACGTACACCGAGAATATTGTTCGCTCCTGGAAGGAGGGAAGAGTGAAATTCCTTATATTTGGCATCTACTAATGCTTGTAACTCTTTCCGTATGTTTTCAGTTGTAGTCATTTTGATATAGTTGGTTATTTCACAAAGGTATAAAAAAAAAGAGCATGCGCATCATGTGACGGCATACTCTTTTGGGAGATAATTCCCATCATAATGAAAATACTTTGGGAAAGTTTATACGGTTAGTCACTTCTTGTCCATGTCGAAACTGAATGTAGTAGGTGAGAAGTCTTCAAACGGCTGTCCTTCTACTTCCACTTTGGTTGCTTTGATTTCAAATGTAAGTTTTTGGTCTATTTTATATTATGGCCTTTCTTCCGCTTCTATGGTTACTTTTATCGTAATTTGAGGAGCTTCTTCCCCGTCTGCTTGTGCTTGAGTCGGGATAGTATATTTTATTTCCAAAGGTTCAGGTTTTAATTGAAGTAGAATAGAGCCTTTACTGTCATCATTAAAGGCAGCGGTATAAGGAATGTTGTAATTGATATCGTCCAGATTTTCGATGATAATTCCGGCAGCTTCTTCACCAACGATACTTTTGATGAGATCGTCTACCGGGAGTTTTTTAATCATGACCTGATTGTCTTTTACTTCAGCGGTAACGGTGGCTCCTTCCGGCTGTTCTTCTTTTGGGGAATTAGTTTGTGGGTTAACGGGCAGATCAGACTCTGTCAACATGGTACCGGAATAATTTCCATCCACATCTTTAAGAGAATATACGGGAATGTCTGAATCATCATCATTGCTACATGCTGTAAAAGTGGTTATCAGGCCCAATGCCACTACAAATAAAACTAAGCGATTAAAACAACGAACTTTTTTTATTTCAGTTAAAGTTTTCATACTGTTTAAAATTAGATTATTAATTTTCAAAATTAAGGTGTACGTACATAGGGTAAATGCCGGTAATTGTAAAATACTGCACAAGGAAATAAAAAACAGAATATTTTTTTTGCAAGAATGCTGTGCAGAGGTCCCGATGGATGGGACCTTTAAGCAAATAGCAGATTTTGTATATTATTGTTTTTTCATTATAGATTCGCTTGGCGTTATTCCAAAATATTCTTTGTATTTGTGGCGGAAGTTTTTCAGATTCCTCAATCCGATCATTTCCGGAACCACATTAACAGAGTATCTTCCACTCTCCAACAGTTCACGGGCTTTTTCCATACGAATCCGGTATATAAAATATTTAGGTGCTTCTCCTGTCAGCGATTTCCATTTATTAAAGAATGTGGTTCTGCTCATGCACAATTCGGATGCGACTTCATCTATAGTCAAATTTTCCTGATCTATATTTTTTAGAATGAAATCCTTTACAAGGTTGATAAATATGTAATTTTTTTCACTCAAAGTATCCTCCTCCTCTTCTATTTTTAGAAATTGTTCTCCGAATACTTTTTGCAGGAATGATTTTCGGAGAAAACGGCTGTTTTTAATCAGGACGTTCATCTCTATTTTTAAGTCTTCTATATGAAAAGGTGTATTTATAAAGACATCGGCCAAAGAAGTTTCTCTGGTATTGCGTTGTCTTCCATTCAGATATGAGCCGTAGAGGATAATGGGAATGATTGAAGTTTCACAGGACGTTTTCAATCTTGATGAAAGCTCATTGCCGTACATACCATGCAGCATGGTGTCACAGACTACAATGTCTGGATATTCTTCCTTTATGTATGTTAGGGCTTCCAGACCGTTTCCGAAGCTTTTTACAATAAAATGATCAGATAAACGCGTTTCTAGGTAAGATCTGAAATCGATATTGCTGTCAGCAAGTAGTACAGTGGGTTTAACAGACTTTCTTTTATGAGACTTTTTACAGAATAAAGAGTCTATTTTTGTTTCTTCCTGATTGGCTATGATTTGTATGGGAGTGTATTTGGATATACTTTTATGTGTATATCCTTTTGAAAGATTTTTTTCTTTTTGTATAAGAATGATATAGAAGTAAATACAATAAATAGAAAATCCTCCTACAATGAACAGTGGGATAAAGTTTAATTGATAAATAAGAGTTATAGCCATGATGACAGGAACGAGGGGCGACGTTGTTATTGAATATTTCATATGAATTTGTTTTTAATAGCGCCACTTGGATGAGATACACCAATTTCCTTTGTTGGGGATAAAAGAGGAAATTCACTGTAACTATGATCTCATAGTTGTACATTCATAAACTCAAAATATAAACTCGTAATTATTTATATCTTGAGGGGGAATAGTTGAAGGTGAAGTCTATATATAGAGTCTGAATTCTAACAGTTTGAATCATTTTCTTTCGGAAATGGTGAATTTCCAAGTGACAATAATAGATCTATTTCTTGTTTATTGAATGTTTTATATACTGTATGAAAATACAGGTGGGGGAGCGTGTGTAGCATATTCGGATTTACTATCAATAAATATCTCGATGAGTACCATTTTATATTTTCTCATATATGGGTAGAAAGGGTACGATTTATTCGCGAAGTAAAAATAATGATAAGTTGTAACAAGTGGATGATGTTATGAATGTTGTCTAATCGTTTGTTATTGTTTGGTGTTCTTATAGCGATAAACGGTGACATATAATTATGGTTTGTTAGGATTGTGTTGTTGTGAGGTGACAAAAGAGTGAAAGAGGTGTACCGTTTTTCCATTTGATATTTCTATTTCTGATTGAAGAATTATCAATATCGGATTGTAATGTCTTCAATGGGGATAAAAAAAGAGTCGCATGATTTTCTTATGCGACTCTAGATTATATGCATTATTGTGTAATGTCTGGTTATTTATAACTTTTGAATTTCTTCCAATGAAAGTCCGGTAGCCTTTTGGATAGCTGTTATGTCTACTCCCTGTGATTTCAGATTGCTGGCAATTTCGAGCCGTTCTTCCATACGCCCTTCCATACGTCCCTCCATACGTCCTTCCATACGTCCCTCCATGCGCCCCTCCATACGTCCTTCCAGTTTTGCTCCATCTAATACATCATTTTGTATCATGATGGCACTAAGGTGCTCGTCGTAGGCATGTCTTTCTTCCTTGGACATATTATAATAAATAAGTTTCCGGCGTGCTTCTTCCAGACCGGGAGCTGTTGTATCGGGGCGAATGCAACCAGTTTTCAAGTATTCAATCCATTCTTCCAATGGAGTGACGGCCACTTTATCGAATTCATTCACACGAATTAGAAAATATTCCGGAAAGATTTCTGCCGGAATCTTATGGACGATGGCGTCTTTTTCTTTAGTAGTTACTTCCAGTCTGTCTCCTGTATGTACTCCGATGAAAATGGTTTTGTCCATGATACAAATAATCTTCTCCCTTACCGATATCGAAGTATAGAGATACTGATAGAGTATATTTTTTCACCGCATAGTAGCGTTCTCCTAAAGAAATATTCAGTGATAGCTTTTTGCTCCGTACAAGATGCGTTCCAGATAATAGAGCTCCCGTGTATTTTGGATCTCTACAATAATGATTTCGTCCTTACTATTTCTGGCTTTAATATCTACCCGGTTGAATTTATCATCGATTGTTTGTTGGTTGCTTTCACTTTCCAATATCTCTATGATTTTCACGTTTTCACCGAGAAGGACAGTCAAGAAACCTTCCAGTACGCCGAAATTTGCCTTTTGGCGGAGAAGCCTTTTCACAGCCCAGTCAAAGCGTATATATTTGTCTTGTTGTTCCATATCAATTTAATTTTTAGGTTATTGCAAAGCTACGACTTTTTTTTAGATAATGGCTACTCTTTGACTTTATATTTTCAGTGAATGAATCTGTGCATATTTGGCAAATTCATCAGGGGCAATTTAAATTATTCTATAGTAGAGAGTTAATTATTAACGCTGTCACATTTTACTATTCCCTTTTATGTAACTTAAAGTAGGAGTAAAAATGTGGCAGCGTTTTAGATTGAAATTTTAGGTCGTTATTATTCCTTATTTTTCTGTGTCACTTCAATGCCTTCCGGCCAAATAGCTTTAGCATATGCTTTTGCATCATTACCGTTTTCTGTATAGTCTTTCGCTATATCCCCTTTGCCTTCATTAAACTTCCAATAGGCTTTTAAACCTGTAGTTTGAGGATCGACATCATACATATTTTTGTAAATTTCTTCTTGTGAGCGTATCACGTTCCATATTCGTACTTCGCAGATTTCACCATCTAATTGACGAGTCATATCCTCTGGCTCACCATAGGAGTGTCCTATTTTAAACATAAAGTCCTTTCCTCGGGTTTGCTTGCCCAAATTAATGGGCTCACCAGTTCCGTAGTCCTCAATAGTACTCTGCAGTTTGCCATCCACGTAGATAGCGGCAGTTTTTGCTTCGGTGTCATAAGTCACGGCTACATGATACCATTCGCTTGGTTGCAACAATTTTCCTTCGTCTGCCTTTGGGAATTTAATCTCGTTGGCGGCAAACTGCAATTGCTGTTTGGGGAATCCTGAATCGCCCAAACGGAACAAACAGTATTGCTCTATACCCATTATAGTTGAAATCTCATTTTTAGGATCGAATCTATTTACCCGGATAATGGCTTCGAAGGTTAGTTGTGTTAGCCCATTTACCACATTAGCCGTAGGGCTGTCTTTTTCGAATCCGGGAACTTCAAAGTAGTTGTTTGAAAGGCTCACTGCTGTAGTAATGGCGCTGGAACGACGTACTATGTAACAAATAGTTTTTGATCCCTTCAATAATCCCATACCTCCTGACGCTTGCTGAATAGTGACAGGTAGCAGGAAATTAGTGTCAATGTCCAAATCCGTGAGGTCGGAGAAACCGATCGTTACGACTTCCGAGTTTACGTCTCCTTTGGGGATGACGACATGCTGTGTAGAAAACTTATAATATTTAGCGTCCAGCATTGCATAATTAGTGCCGAGACGCGCGTTATAATAACCTATCAACGAAGGATCTACCTGAAAATTAACATCAATATCTTGTTCGGCAGGGTATGCCAACACAGCAGAAAGCTCTTGCTGCCCTGTCTGTTTGAGATTATTAAATGTGAAATTAGCTACATCCTTCACTTTTGCCACATCTATATATACGGCATTGTCAAAAGGAGACGCTTTACTATAATCCTTGTTGTCACATGCCGCTACTAACAGAAGTAAGATTATGACAGAACCTGCAAAAGAGACGAATAATGGAATGTCTCGATGAATATGTTTCGTTTTCATAATATTCTCTTTTTATATTTTTCTTTTTATTGATCTCGACCGCTAGTTCTACCAATCTTTGGCGAGATAGCGATATCCTAAATGAAATTTTTGTCGATGTTCATCTGTTACAGTTTCGGATATACCATAGTTGTATTCTCCATTTTCTTCTCTCTCCATGAATGGAGGGCGTGGATTTTTACCCCACTCTAGACCATCTTCTGCTATTGCTCCAATAAAAGATAGATATCCATTTTCCATGCGATATTCGTATTGATTCTGTTCATCACTAATCATATCGCTGCCAAATACGATAATATTGTTCTTTTTTCGATTTTCTTCTTTTTTCCACATTATCGCCTTTTTCTTTGAGGCATTTAATATTCCCTCTGCACTCTTAGGATACAGAGGCATATTTACGCTTCCATAGCGTTCAGCTGTCAGTCCTGCTATGGGTTTACGAGTATAGTCGCTGTAAGGGTGTTCGGTTTCCCACGGTTCTATAATTTGCACTTCTTCTTCCTCTGAAACATAACCATGCCATGCGTAATCAATGTATTTTCCCACTTCTATACCTTCGCATAAAGCAGGATCATAGAAGGATGCAGTAGGCTCGTCCTTATCTACTAAAGTCAGCATTTTACCAGGCATTGCGTCACGCAAACTTTTGATAAGTTTGGGATATGAGGTGGTATTTACTGGAGGCATTCCCGCTTTATCATATCCACTGCCTACGTCCCAAAGGTTCACACCATCTAACTGGTAATACTCTATTGCATCTTTTACTTGTTTGGTAAAGTCTGCTATCTGGGCATCATTCATATTACAGAAGCCTAAGCCTTTACCACCGCCTTCGATGCACAGACACACTTTGCGTTCGTGATCTTGAAGAGGGCGGATGTAAGTGGCTGTATTCTCTAATACATAGCGTAGATCATTATTCAATGTTAGTATGGCGCGACCGGATTCTTTATCATAACCTACCGTTGCAATACGCAAGTTGACAATATTCCCCATACTGTACGCTTCCTTTTCCCGGGTTTCAGTATTTGTTCTCACGTATATAAAAATATCAGCAAGTATAGGTTGGTAAGTAGAGGTGTTGAGATAGAATACAGAAAGGAAACGGGTATCCAATGTTGCGATATTAACGCCATCTTCAGAAATTATTTCACCTGCCTTTTGGCGTACATTGACTCTGTATCTAAGATATTGCTTCTCTGTTTCACCGTCCGCATTAGTTTGCTCTATGGCAAAGAGTAATTCGTAAGCATCATAATCTGCAGGCAGATTATGTGTAGAAAGCGTAAGTTTGATACTTGATGACTTCTCTTTTCCGGCAGGTATAGTCAGGATGCCTTCTCCCGAGATTACATTCCCTTTGGGGAACACTGCTGATTTTAACAAGGGTTTTTGTCTCCAATGTGCTGCAACCATACTTTCATTAAACGCTTCAATCTTCGCATTATCTGCCTTTATTTCAGCTTCAAACTCCATACTCATCTCGTTTTCCAATTTGACCGTTACCTTCACATCGCTTGTCGCAGGACGGCTTAACTGATAGAATATTTCATCGACAACTATTTCATCCTCACTGTCATTCGTCAGTTCAATAACTGCTTTCCCGGAGAAGGACGAATTGCTACGCAGCGTACTGCCAATACTTCCCATTGTCGTTTCATCCGGCAACTTACCTGCATCCGCCAAAATAGTATCTTCGGTGCAAGCTGACATTCCAACCGCTAGTATCAGGAGCGGGAACAGTATATATATGATAAATTTCTTTTTCATAATCGTACGTTTTTATTTCGACGGATTCATCTGTTGAATAGCCGTACGAGTGGTTTCATAATTCATATTCGCACTATAATAATCGCTGCCGATATTGTGAATGGCAAGGCCTCCAAGTGGCCCCATTGCAGCTACACAATCTGTCATCAGAGGCACTACACTTTTGTTTTTCATTCTTTTCGTCTACTATTTGGTCGCCTATACGGGCAGATAATAGAACTTTCTCACGAGGTAGTATATTGCTATCCGGTAATCCGGCAATCAATAGATTTAGTTCGCTCACATTTGAGTCAGCAGTTATTTAACACAATGTAGTTTAGCTTTTCAAGGTCGGTAGACTCTATAAAGTCGGGATTACCTTCAAATACTAATAACCACCTACCACGTTGCGCAGCGGATAGCTTAGAGACGATAAGCTGTGCGGCCTCCTTACGGGCTACCATTTCAGCATCTGTCCCGCTATATAGACGGACGCCTGTAAAGGCAAAACCATCCAGGTTCAATTCTGTGGCTGCGGCAACTGCTTTATCAAGCCAAGTTCCCATGCGCATCAGTAAAGGTAGCTGCCTGTGCAGCATAATCTACAAGATAGATTACCCGGGTACTCTTTCACGCAATAGAAGAATGTCTTCGGTCGTATTATCGCTGATATTGCCGGGATTGCATAGGTAACAATGTCCAGTGAGTCGGGCAGTGAACGAAGGTAGCTTCCTTCATTTACAGGTTTCTCCGGAGAATTGTCAAATCGCGTATAAGCTATATAATGCTTACTTTGCTTGTAGGTTATTCAATACCGTGCATGTAGCTCCAAAGTTCCGGATTCTGATCTTTTGGACTATTTATGTTCACATCCACCGGCTCGGTTCGTTCCAGTCACTACATGCCGTAGCGAAACGCAGAACCTTAATAAATGCTGTGCAGGTATATATTATATATTATTGCTCATTTTTTCTTATTTTCATTCGTATTAATCATACTCATTCATTTCTCATGGATTGGCATAAGGTTTCTTATCCCACCACAACCGTGTGCCTCCGTTGTCAGGGCCTCTAACATGCCTGTCGCTAGCTTAATATTAGAAAGATTTTCGGAGTACTCGATAGGAGGTACCATAACCGGCGTATCGTATGTGATCGGTATCAATGGCACCACCGCTTTGTTCTTTATTTACGGGTGTAACAGATGCGGATATCCCGTGCGCCGGTATTCGCTCCATGCTTCCAAAGGGAAGTTAGCAATCCACTTTTGGGGATGATACGTTCAAGGTTCCGCTCAAAATAATTATCCCCTTCTTCCCATGCTATGGTGATAGTACTGCGCGGACCTTCATAATCTGTATATTCATATTGGGTCGTCATATGCCTGTGGCATCCTCTGGGTTTATTATGTATATCTGCACCCGTCACCCATATTGTTCAAAGAGAGCTATGGCTTGGTTATACAAATCTTTGGCTTCACCTCCATATTCCATCCCCACAGAAGCACCTCTCACGTAAGAAAGTGATCTCTGCAGCGTTCATCCACATATAGGGGCTGGTGCTCGTGATGATCGGCTTACTGTATGCTCCTATCGATTTCATCTTTAGTGCGCACATCAATACCGATGCGTATTCCGGCATATCCATCCACTTCCATCCATGTTTCCTGGTCAGTAACCTTTACTGTGGTAAACATTTTCTCCCGTCTCGGGTCTTTATAACCGTTCATATATGAGATGATATCACCGCCCACACGCTGGTCATTCCAGTTGTTGAACACCATTGCTGCACGATTTTCCTCTACTTTCAAGAAAGCGTTGTCTGCATTTTGGGTAATGACGCCAGCGGTTACGGCTTCTTCGGCTATTCGCCGGGCTTCCTCTTTCATCTCCGGTACGTATGTCAAACGCATTGCCATACGTAACTTGAGCGAATTTGTGAATTTGAGCCATTTGGAGAGATCCCCCTGATAGACATCATCAAATTTGCGGAAGGCTTCTGTACTTAAATTAAGATTCTCTTTAAGCACATCACTCACTTCGTCTAACTCCTTAAACATTTGCTTGTATACCTCTTCCTGTGAATCGTATGGTACGGTCAGAGAAACCTCACCGGTTTTAGAAATGATTTTGGAATAGGGAATAGGCCCATACATGTCTGTCACCCGGTGCATGATGGTAACACGCAGTAGTTTTCCTAATGCTAATGCGACCGGATCTTCTGTTTCGTCGAGCAAGTCACGATAGAACGGGTAAGTACGTGTGATAAGATCAGAGAAAGGCGCTTCCTGCCAGTCTGTTGGCGGATTGTATGTCTCAAATTTGGCTGTCCACTCCACAGTACAGCCGATATATCCGGAGAAAGCTCCGGCGGCAAGTGCTTCGACAAATTGGTAAAGATGCTCCTCCGTAGGAATAACCAATCCCTGTAATCCTTTGAGACTGGCACCAACATTGTATCCTTCACGGCCCAACTCTTCCTTGTCCACCTGATAGTCCTTCTGGTTTATTTTGTCAAAGTTGTCTATACACGCAGTTCCGACAAGAACAAATAGTGCAAGTGAGAACAACTTTATAATAGATGTAGTATGTTTCATTATAGCTGTTTTTTATCCGTTAAAAGTTTATTTTCACGTTAAAACCGATATTGCGTGTACTCGGTAGCATAAAGTAGTCGATTCCTTGATAATAATTGCCGGTTGTGGCAACCGCTTCAGGGTCGAAGGGAGCTTTGTTATATATCATACAGAGGTTGCGTCCTACAACGGACACCTGTATGTCACATACATCATGTAACCATTTACGGGGGAGGGTATATCCTATAGCTGCTTCCTGTAGGCGTACGTTGGTGGCGCTGTAGGTATAATATTGTGGCAATCCCAGCTGGGAACCAATGGCGGTGAACCATGTCTGGGCATCCACCCTGTTACGTCCGTTTATCAATACGCCACCGTTGTCCCGGGCAATCGCCGAGCTTTCGGACACACCGTATTGATCCATGGCTGCTGCTGTGGCAGAATAAACAATACCGCCAATACGTGCGGTCAACAGAGCACTGACATTAAATCCTTTCCATGAGAATTGATTGCTCCATGCCAGATTACACTTGGGGAAGACGCTTCAACTTGATATCAGGTTGATTATTGACTGTTATCAATGCGCCTGCAGAAATTTCCACCATTCCGTTATCATCCCGTTTTAGGTCGGCGAGTGTAGGGTCACCGGTGACCCTCCCGTTTTCAGGATGAACCGTGCCTTTCCAAGTCCGCCTACGTCCAACCGGCCTTTATTGATAGGCTCACCTGTTTCCGGGTGTATGTAATCCTTTACCAGTTCGATAATTTTGTTTTTATTGTGGCTAAGCGTAAAGTTCGTTTGCCAGCGGAAGTCTTTTTTCCATGTGTGTCCATAACCAAGAGAGAGCTCGACTCCTTGGTTACGTACATAACCTGTTTGCAAGTAAATGGTAGTATATCCCGAAGATACGGAAATTTTCGGGTCGAAGGTCTGGTTGAACGTGTTAGCCAGATACCATGACACGCCAAGGTTGAAGTCCTTGAAGAGACGCATGTCAGTCCTAATTCCCATGAATTGGTTCGCTCTGGCTTGAGGTCGCCGATAGGATAATGCGTTTTGGGTTTCCACGTCTGTGTCGTTTCATCGTACTCAAAGGTAGGTGAAGTCAGGTTACGTGGGTAGGGCATACCGACGGAACTGAATGAACCGCGTATTTTCAGGTAATCGATTGCAGAAGGTAGTTTTACCATTTCGGAGATGATCGCCGAAAGTCCCACTGACGGATAAAAGAAACAGGTGGAAGATGAGTTTGCCAGTTGTGATGCCCAGTCATTACGTCCGGTCAAAGTAAGGTAAAGCATACTTTTCCAGCCCAGTTCCGCACTCGCGAAAATGGATTGAGTTTGTTCCTCCCATTCATCCTGACGAGCTTTCTTTTGCGTATTGTCGAGATCGAAGACATTAAACACATTAGGAATACCATTGGCACGTATCGGTCCGCGATAACTAAGTTCGTCATACTTATTATCCACGATGCTCGCTCCGACATTCACTACAAGTGAGTAGTCCCCAAAGCGTTTATTAATGTTTGCTAGTACATCGGCGTACACCTGTGATTCATCCGGCTGCAATGGCGTAGAATCCACGGTACTACCTTCGGTGAGTAGTATTCGAACTGGCGTACAACTTTTGCTCATATTTGGTATTGGAGTTATCTACCCGGACACGTCCCGAGACGTTCAGCCAGTCCGTGATGTCGTAGCTTAACGAGGCGGACAGCATGTAACGCTTCTTATTGTTGGTCCGTAGATTACGATATGCTATCCAATAAGGGTTTTGCATACGCAGGTCTCCTTCGCCTTGTGGCCAGTACATGGTCTTGATCTTGCGGGCCGGGTCCCAACGTTCGAATACTTTTATCAAGTTGAAATCGTCTCCACGCGGAAACAGGTAAACAGGAACTATCGGGTTTGAGTAAGCGCCTTGATTAGTCATGTTGCGATCATTCTGAATAATATAGCTCGCTCCGATGTCTAGTTTCAGTTTATCATTCAGGAATGAAGTAGTATTACGGAAAGTAAAATTAAAACGGTTGTAGCGGTTATTCGGTACAATCCCCTCCGAGTTTACTGCGGCTGCGGAAAAGAAGGTCTGGTTCTTTTCTGTACCTGTCGATAAGGTGACGGAATTGGTATAAGTCATTCCTGTGTCGAAAAAGTCACGTGGTTCGTACCCCCTGCGGGATGCATCGTTCAGTAACGGTCCCCAACTCAAATTTGTAGAAGAACCGTCCGATTTTCCTTTACTGCCTGTACCATAACGGTTCTGAAAGCGCGGCATCACAAATGGTTTAGAAAAATCAGTGTTACTGGATACAGAAACCTGCATTTTGCCTACCTTACCCCGTTTCGTGTTAATGACGATAGCTCCGTTGGCAGCGTTACTTCCGTATAGTGCGGCGGCTGCCGCTCCTGTCAAGACCGAGATGCTTTCAATATCGTCCGGGTTGATGTCGGCAATGCTTTCGGTAACTCCCTGGGAACCGTTTTCCGTACCGCCGCCGCCACCGAAATTAAACATCGGGATGCCGTCAATCACATACAGGGCATTGCTGGATTGCTCAATAGACTTCGTACCGCGCATTATCACTTTGCTGGCTCCACCTACACCGGAAGAACTGCTGTTGATATTGACACCTGCCACTTTGCCATTCAGGCTGTTGATGAAGTTAGCGTCTTTAATTTCTGTCAGTTGATCCGATTTCACCTGTTGCACATTGTAGCTCAAAGCTTTCTGCTCGCGCTTGATACCGAGGGCAGTCACGACTACTTCATTGAGTTGTTTCGTGTCGCTTACTAATTTTACTGCATAGATGTTTTTATCTGTTATTCTCACAGTTTTGGATGTATATCCCACATAGGTAAAGCTTAATATATTACCTTGGCGGACCATGATTGTGAAATTGCCATCTATGTCGGTGATAGCTCCTTCGGAGTTTCCTTCCACTTTGATATTAACTCCAATTAGAGGTTCATTATTCTCATCAACAACTTTTCCAGTCACATTCTTAGTTGGATTTACTTCTGTTTTTTTGTCAGGAACAATCATTATATATTTCCCTTTGAACTCATAAGTGAATCCACTGTCTTTGAGAATTTGTGTAAGGGCGTTCTCTACTGTTACAGCTCTAAGATCAAGATTTAATACAGGCTTGTTCTTTAATTGGGAGTCGTTGTAACCTACAGATAGGCCGGATTGTTTTTCTACTTCTTTAAGTGCTTCAATGACAGATATATTTTTCTTTGAATGGTGATTGAGGCATCTGTTTGCGCAAAGGAGCTTGTTGTAATGAGCAACAAGCAGAAAAAAGTAAAAAACTTCTTCCCTTTGCTGTATGGTCTACTATAAATTCATAAATTTGTAGCATTTTCTTAGTATTAGGTTATAAACTAAATTATTTCACGGTGATTAATAGAGTAGAACTCTAATATTGAGAAATTTGATTTCATATCCGGGATAGAGTTCGCCCTCTGTTCCGGATACTTTTTTGCATGGGCGTATAAGGTTAACTAAATGAGTAATATTGTTATCTGTTCTTTTCCTGTTATCAGGATATTTTTCTATTTGGGGATTAAATAGCAGCAGTCACCTTGTATTTTATAATCCATCTGACCTACTACATTTACTATTACATCCATAACTTCGGACAGCGGTGCTTTATCTTTAAAACGGAAGCTGTATTTATCTTCTTTCAGATTCTTCAGGCGATACTCAAAGGTATATGGATATTTACGTTCTAATATAGTTATAATCTCTTTTACATTCATTTCTCTGAATACCAGTTCGCCACGTTGCCAGGCTGTGATGTCATTCATATCGGGAGTGTCCAGATGGTATTGTCGGGTGTGTTTATGATAGGCCAATTGCTCGTTTGGTTTCAGAATCATTTGAGAATTCAAATCATTATATTCAACGAGTACACTTCCTGAAATCAAGGTTGCCGCTATGATCGGATTCTCGGGGTATGCAGCTACGTTAAATTCCGTTCCGAGTGCTGTTACCTGAAAATCGTTCGACTTGACGATAAACGGATGCTTCTTGTTCGGTTTCACTTTGAAATTGGCTTCACCAATCAGAAATACGCTACGGTCTTTACCAGTAAATTCCTGTGGATATAAAAGGGTGCTTTGTGAGTTCAGTTGTACTTTGGTTCCGTCAGGCAAGGTGAGAGTATGTACCTCTGCTGTCGGAATATATTGCTGCAATAAATTGGGTTCCACCTTTTTTCCTATGGTAGAAAGATAGATGGAAGAAGCTGCTACTATAAAGAATACGGCAGCGGCTATTTGCCAGATATGGATCGGGCGGATTCTCCGTTCTTCTCGTACGGAAGGAATGCCTGCATTTCTTCTTAATAGCTCGTATGATTGATGCAAGTTAGGAGCTGTTCCTGATTTGTATCCTTCTTCCCACAGAGTTTGTAATGCTTCATCCTTTTCGGAAACATGTTCTTCGTCTACCAACCATTTGTAGAATTCCTGTCGGGTAGATCCCGGATAGTCATTTCCGGTAAATAAGGCTAGTATTTTCTGAAAATAATTCTTCATTTTGAGATATTAATTAGATCTGTTACATTAATACCTCAATTAACTAAGACAGACTACTTAAGGAAAAGTGCGAAAAAAAACAAAAAAGATATTTTTTTCATTTCAAGTAGAGTTAAATAGATATGATGCTCTACTGTTCGGACTGAAATGTTCAGCTTTTCAGCGATTTCGTTATTGCTCATATTTTCGAAACGGCTCATCTCAAAAATCTTTCTGCGTTGTTCGGGAAGACGGTCGAGGGTTAATTGGATGATAAGTTTAACTTCTTTATAGTATATGGCATTGAGAGGATCTTCTGTTTGAGAAAGTTCCTCAATAAGGCTTTTTTCTATCACTTTCTCCTGATAGGCTAATTCTATCTTTTTGTGTTTGATAAAATTGAGGGTCGTGCTTTTGGTAAGAGTATAGACATAGGGTTTTAAATTGGGTACTTTTGTCCATATTTCGGGCTGGGTCCATAATTTCGTGAAAACGTCTTGAGCAATATCTTCTGCGTCTTCTTCGGATTTAAGCAACATAAAAGCGAAATATTTTACTACCGAATAATACTCTGTGAATATCATTCCGAATTGTTTTGCTAGTAATATGTTGTCTTGGCTTGTGGTCATTGAGTTAACAAATTATTGGAAATCGAATGGCAAATGTAGGCAAATAAAATTAAGACGCGAAGAAAATGGGAATTGTTTATGAAAAAAAGATAAATAAAATAGTGACGCTATCCGCTGCGGATACCGTCACTATATGTGGGATGGTGACGGTATCATGATGGGATAGCGTCACTATTTTTAAGTTTGTTTTTTACCAGTTTCTTTTCACTGTACGGTAACCATAACCGATGATTACAAGGAAGCAGATGAAGGGTAGAATGAATGAAACATTGACAGCCGGCAACCAGGCTATTTGTTTCAGGTCAATGATACTTGCCTGTAGCGGTGGAAGAACAGAGCCTCCCAAGATAGCCATAATAAGGCCTGCAGCTCCAAACTTAGCATCATCTCCCATGCCTTTCAAGGCAATACCGTAGATGGTGGGGAACATTAGTGACATACAGGCGGAAACTGCTACTAGACAGTAAAGTCCGAAGATATTCTGGAGGAAGATAGTTCCTAGAGTGAAAACACCTCCGAAGATAGCGAGAATCATCAATAATTTGCCTGCATTGAGATAGCGCAGAATGAATGTACAGATGAAACGGCTGATACAGAATATCACCATTGCCACAATATTATATTGCTGTGATAACACTTCCGCACTTTTCTCGTCCATACCTTGCGACATGAATAAACGGGTTCCATACTGAATGATAAATGTCCAGCACATAATTTGCGCGCCTACATAGAAGAATTGAGCAATTACCCCTTCACGATAACGTGTTTGGGTAAAAATGCGTTTCAGTGTAGGAAAGAAATCTATTCTATGATTCTGATCTCCGTTTTTCGGCATCTTGACGAATCGTATCAGAAGCAACATCGCTACGATAACCAGTCCGATGATAAGATAAGGAGCAATCAGAACACTAAGGTCGCTTTCTTTGATCGCCTGAAATTCACTGTCGTTAAGCAATGCGCGGTCTTCAGTACACATCGGATGCAATTTCGCTTGAATGAATTGCATGGCTACATACATTCCGAGAAGTGACCCCATCGGATTGAAAGACTGTGCAAGGTTCAAACGCCGGGTAGCTGTTTCTTCCGTTCCCATAGAAAGAATATACGGGTTACAGCTTGTCTCGAGGAAGGACAATCCGCAGGTCAGGATGAAATAGGCAATCAAAAACGGATAATATTCTCCCGTCATTTTGGCGGGGAAGAATAAAAATGCTCCGAAAGCATACATTCCCAGTCCTAACAAAACACCGGCTTTGTAGGAATATTTGCGGATGAATATGGCAGCCGGGAAAGCCATTGCAAAGTACCCTCCATAGAAGGCAACCTGTACTAATGCTCCGTCGGTGGCACTCATCCGGAAAATCTTGGAGAATGCCTTTACCATCGGATTGGTAATATCATTGGCAAATCCCCATAATGCAAAACATGAGGTAATGAGAACAAAAGGTATAAGATAACTGATGCCATCTTTCGAGAGGATGGACTGTTTGGGGTGTTTCATGGTTGTTTCTGGTATTTTTTAAGTGTTATACAAATGGAACATTCTCTCCATCGGTTTCCATTTCTCTGCGGAACTCATTCCGGGAGCGGCTTGTTGGAAGATGGCCATATATTCTTCCCACTCCTGTTGGCGGGGAAGCGTGTTCAGGCGTTCCATTGCTGTGTCCCAGTCAAAATCAAGGGGAGTTTCGACAATCATGAACAGTCGTGTTCCCAAGATATAAATTTCCATTTCCAGAATACCGACTTCCCGGATTCCGGCTAGGATTTCGGGCCATGCTTCCGCCTGGCTATGTCTTTTCCGATATTCAGCGATCAGTTCCGGAGAATCGCGTAAATCGAGGGTTTGGCAATATCGTTTGACGGGAACGTCATAAGATTGAACCTGATAACCGGTTTTGGGTGTTTCCATATACTTTTATTTTTTAGGGTAATATACTTGTGGTGTAACGCTACGAGTTACAATCTCTCTCAATTCACGGAGATCGGCTATTTCTCCTTTTGCCATAGCCTGTGTCAGAATGTTTCCCATTGCAGTAGCTTCTACCGGACCTGCATAAACGGGAATACCGAGTTCGTCAGCTGTCAGTTGGTTGAGTAATTGGTTTTGTGATCCTCCGCCGATGATGTTTAGCTGACGGATCGGAGAGGGGAGACAATGGTTGAGCTGTTCCACCGCCTGCCGATATTTGAAAGCTAATGACTGGAGTACACATCGCACGGTTTCTGCTTTGTTTTTCGGCACTTGCAAAGCATGATGCCGACAATAATGAATAAGAGCGTTTTCCATATTTTCCGGATTCATGAATGTTGCGTCATCCACAGGGATAATGGTCGCAATCTGTGCTTCGGCAGCTTGCGGGATGATTATATCATAATTTTGTTCTTCGCCACATGCTTTCCATTCACTCATCAAGCGTTGCAAAATCCATAGTCCTGTTATATTCTGTAGGAAACGGATTTTGCCGTCTACGCCTCCTTCATTGGTGAATTGAGCTTTTCTTGCTTCTTCCGTCAATATGGGTTCATCCACTTCTACTCCCAGTAGCGACCAAGTGCCGGAACTAAGGAAAGCGATAGGATTTTCTACGGCAGGAACAGCGGCGACGGCACTGGCTGTGTCGTGTGAGCCGACAGCAATAACGTCTACGGTACCCAGTCCTGTTTCGCGGGCAATATCCTCTTTCAGAGTCCCCCTGATTGTTCCGGGGAGAATAATCTCACCGAACAGATGTTCGGGAAGACCTAAGGCGCGTATGGTATCCACTGACCAGTTCCGCGATTGGGCATCGAGTAGTTCGGAGGTGGAGGCAATGCAATATTCATTATTGGCTACTCCTGTCAGGAAATAGCTGAAGAGGTCGGGCATGAATAAAAGTTGCCGGGCAACTTCCAACTGCGCATCTTGATGCTGTTTCATGCTGTAAAGTTGAAACAGCGTATTGATAGCCATCACCTGAATACCGGTGTCGGCATAGTGTTGGCGTTCATCCAGTAGCTTGAATACTTCTTCCGGTATTCCTTCTGTTCTTGCGTCCCGATAACAGACTGGATTTCCTAACAGGTTTCCATGTTTGTCAATCAGTCCGAAATCCACTCCCCAGGTGTCAATACCAATACTTTTTACGGCATATCCTTTTTGTGCAGCCAGTTTCAGTCCGGTTTTCATATCTTCGAACAGTGCCGGGAAATCCCAGTAGATATGATTTCCTAGTTTGACCTGTCGATTGCAAAAGCGGTATACCTCTTCCAACTCCAGTTTGCCATGGTGAAGGAAGCCGGCGATAATCCGTCCACTTCCGCCTCCGAAGTCTGCTGCTAAATAAGTGTGTTTGATGGTATCTTTCATGGTATATTGCCCGGATATTAGTTGGTTTTCTTTCCTAATACGTAGATTTCCAGGTCTTCAATTTCTGCTGGTGTGAGTACTGAATAATCACCGCCGGATTGAACGATGATGCGGCAAGCCATTTCAAAGAAGGTAGCCCGTTCGTATACTTGATCGAAGTCTTTTCCGCATACCACTTGTCCGTGGTTGGTTAGTAAAACCGAGTTATGCTTTAACATGGCTTCTACCACAGCTTTTGCCAGTTCCGGTGAGCCGGGACGATAATACGGAATCACAGGTATTTCCGAACCTACATGACAGGGAATTTCTGCTGTTACATTGAAGTTTGTCGGTTTGTTCTTCATGCAGGAGACAGCCGTGGCATATTCCGATTGAAAGTGGAGAACGACATTGACGTCCGGACGTTCGCGGAGAATCCCTAAATGGAATGTACTTTCCATAGAAGGTTTTACACCATTGGTAGGAGTGCCGCTGGCAATATGACAGATAGATACTTTTTCTTTGCCAAGTGTGGGAACCCGGAACCCGTACCGGAAATCAATGCTTCTTCGCCGATTCTCCGGAAAGGTTACCGCTGCTGCAAAGCATTAACTTTGCATCTCCGTAACGGTGTGCTTGTTCGATGAACTGTTCGATATGTTCGTTGGTAATCATAATTGCAAAGATAAAAAAATTAGAATTAAGTGAGTCGAAATTGCTTTTATTTAGACATAAGAACAAAAGAACATAAGGTCTGCGCTAATAGAATTATTTATAGCTGTTTATTGAAGTTGTTTTATCTTTTGTCCTTATGTTCTTTTGTCTGAATTAATATTATTTGTAGATAGGACCGTAAGTGGTACAAGCTCTGTAATCCGCTCCTTCCTTATCCATGCCGAAGGCGTTCCAAGCTGCCGGACGGAATATTTCGTTGTCTTCTACATTGTGCATGCATACCGGGATGCGGAGCATGGAAGCAAGAGTGATTAAGTCCTGACCGATGTGTCCATAGCTGATGGCTCCATGATTGGCTCCCCAGTTATTCATTACTGAATATACATCTTTGAAAGCAGGTTTTTCACACAGACGCGGTACAAACCAGGTGGTAGGCCATGTCGGGTCTGTACGCATATTCAGTTTTTGGTGGATTTCCGGGTCTATTTCTACTGTCCATCCTTCTGCGATTTGCAGGACAGGGCCTAAGCCTTTAATCAGGTTGAGGCGCATCATGGTTACGGGCATGCCACCTTTTGACAGGAAGTTGGAAGAGAAACCGCCGCCACGGAAGTAGTCACGGTCTGCCGGATACCAGGTAGTTGCTTTCAAGCAGTTTTCTACATCAGCATCCGTCAGGTTCCATGGTTCTTTCATAACCGGATTGCCTGCCGCGTCTAATGATTGGCCGGAACCGTCGAGAGTTGTTGCGCCGGAATTGATAAGATGAATGATACCATTTGCTGCCAATCCGCTCAATTCTTTGCCGGTTACACGTTTCACGGCTTCAGGACTCCAGTAAGTACGTACGTCGGAGAATATTTGGGCACGGTTGGTCAATAAATGTCCGAACAGCATAGCTACGCCGTTGCAGGCATCGTTCTCGGTAGCTACGACAAATGCTTCACGAATACCGTTCCAGTCAAAAGAAGTATTGAGCAGAGCTTCCGGATAGTCACCGTTAGGATAGAAGTCTGTCCATTGGCGTTGTCCCTGGAAACCGGCTGCAATGGCATTGTGCCCCAAGGCTTCTTCCTTGAATCCCATTTCTTTTAATTTGGGATTTCCGGTCATCAAGTCGCGCATGATAATCGTCATCTTTACAATGAATTCCCAATCAGCATCTTTCTGTTCACGGGTTTTACGTTTTTCAGGACGGTTCTTGAAGTCTTCACCTTCGTTTGTCTTGCAATTTTTTTCAGTCCAGGCCATGGCTTTGGCGTATTCTTCGTGGTCATAGATGCCTTCGTCCATTCGACGGATGATTTCTGTGAGGTCTATTGACTCATTACGCATTCCCAAATACTCTTGGAAGAAATCAGGATTAACGATGGAACCGGCGATACCCATAGATACACTACCCATTGACAGGTAAGATTTGCCTCTCATCGTAGCTACTGCCTGTGCGGCACGTGCAAAGCGAAGAATCTTTTCTGATACATCTTCAGGGATTGTGTTGTCGTCCAAATCTTGAACGTCGTGTCCGTAGATACCGAATGCGGGAAGGCCTTTTTGTGCGTGTCCGGCAAGTACGGCAGCAAGGTATACAGCTCCCGGACGTTCTGTGCCGTTGAATCCCCAGACAGCTTTCGGATAATGCGGGTTCATATCCATCGTTTCAGCACCGTAGCACCAGCAAGAAGTGACGGTAATGGTAGAGCCGACCCCTTCTCTTTCAAACTTTTCCGCACAAGCGGCACTTTCGGCTACGCGTCCGATCGTGCTATCGGCTATAACACATTCCACCGGACTGCCATCACCGTTTTTCAGGTTGCTGCTGATTAACTCGGCTACTGCTTTTGCCAAATTCATTGTTTTCTCTTCAAGGCTTTCGCGAACGCCACCCTGGCGACCATCGATTGTGGGACGAATCCCGATTTTCGGATACTTTTTCATGGTTTCTATCTATTAAAGGATTAATTAATATCTGTGCTGAACTGTGCTGATGTCTTCGCAAAAAAAATTAAAGCGACTTTCGAAGTCTTACTTCCGTCGGCAAGAACTTCTGCACCGGTACATTATTGAGAACAAAATTGGCCGCTTCATTTCCCATCATTTCCCAATCAATACTCAATGAGGTTATTCCTTCGTCAATCACTTCATAGGAAGGAATATCATTGTAAGCCAACAGGCCAAAATCTTTTCCGCATTTCAGCCCTTCCAATCTTCCTTGTTTCACCACCTTTACTACGTCTTGTTGTTTGATAGCGATATAGGCAACTCCCTTACGTACAATCAGGTTCTCAATATCCTCCTGTATTTCACAGAGAAATCCCTGTTCCGCAGAAACGGGTAAAATACACCTTACTGCTTTGGGGTGTTTCAGGCTTTTGGAAACAGAAAAACGAGCTGGCGATAGTTCTTCAACCTTTCCTTGAGCTGATTCAATGCCTGATAGAAAGATTCATCAAAATCCGGCAGATATATGAATACTTTTCTTTTCAAATTTACCGAAATCGAGAAGTAATAATCTTGAAGGATTAATTTTATTGAGAACAGTGCTGAATTTCTCGTTATCGAAATTCATCACGATGTATTTGTTGTATTTCCCGATGGATTCCCGGAGGATCGTATTGAACAACCGTTCGTTGTATTGATGAAACAATAAGTCTACCTTATAGTTAATAGGCAGATGTCTGACGAAACTATTGTATAAGGCTTCTTTGAAAGGAGTATATTGGTCGAGCAGCAATAAGACATTGGTCACCTGGCTCGTCACATAATAACCCTTGCCGGGAGTGGAGTCAATCAAGCCTCGTTCGCGTAAATCAAGGAAAGCCTTGAAAACTGTATCACGTGATACTCCGTATTGAGCGCTTAACTGATTGATGGAAGGCAAAGAATCTCCTTCAAGAAATTCTTTCCTGGAAATCGCCTGGCTAAGTGCGTCCGCTAGTTGCGTAACCTTGCTTGCCTGTTGTCCGAATGTTGCCTTTTTATCAGTTCGTTTCATATTCGAAAAATAAGTAATACTATGCTGAACTATGCTGATGCAAAGAAAGGCATTTTATTCTGAACGGAATAAATAATTTGATATGTTTTATAGCAGAAAGTAATAAAAAAATCCCCTCCGGCGGACCGGAGAGGATTTATTGCTTTTTCCTAATTTCTTGTTCGGAATCTGCTGAAAATTATTCAGCAGCAGCTTCTGTTGCAGGAGCTTCTTCAGCCGGAGCTGCGGCAGCTTCTTCTGCAGGTGCTTCAGCAGCAGCTTTTTCAGCAGCTTCAGCAGCTTTTTTTTCAGCGAGTGCTTTTGCTTTCACTTCGTTGATCTTTCTTTTCTGCTTCCAGACGTGCTTTAGCTTCAGCTTTCTTAGCTTCGTCTTGTTTAGCTTTCAAAGTAGCCAAACCTGACTGTTTGTTGTTTTTCCAAGCTTCGAATTTAGCTTCTGCTTCTGCTTCTCCGAATGCGCCTTTTGCTACACCGCCCAGAAGATGTTTCTTCATGTAAACTCCTTCACGAGAAAGGATGTTACGTACAGTGTCACTTGGTTGTGCACCTTTCAGTACCCATGCCAATGCAGCGTCGAAATTCAAATCTACTGTAGCAGGATTGGTGTTAGGGTTGTAAGTACCAATCTTCTCAATAAATTTACCATCACGTGGTGCTCTGCTGTCTGCAATTACAATTGAATAGAACGCGTAACTTTTACGTCCGTGTCTCTGCAATCTGATTCTAGTTGCCATTTTAAATAATTGTTTTTAATGATTGATTTGAATTATGCTATTATCTCGTAATAGCGGGCACAAAGATACGGCTTTTCTTTTGATTGACAAACATTTCGTATCTTTTTTACGAATACCGTTTTGGATAGCGGAACAAAATCGCGAGCAGGGCGCATGCTCCCATTGTAAACGGATAATAGAGATTGCCGATGATACTGATGGGGGAGATGCTGGCAAGTCCCGCTGCAATCAGCATCTGCGCTCCGTATGGAATAATCCCTTGTATCAGGCAGGAGAAAGTATCGAGGATACTGGCTGTTTTTCTTCGGTCAAGATGGAATTTCACGGCAATATCTTTGGCAATCGGTCCTGTTGTAATAATGGCAATCGTGTTGTTGGCAGTACATAAGTTGGCGATACTTACCAGGGCTGCGATGCTTAATTCGGCTCCTCTTTTACCATTGACGTGGCGGGTGAGTTTCTGGATAATGAAATCGATACCACCGTTATAACGGATTGTTTCGAGCATCCCTCCGGCCAACAGGGTGATAATAATCAGTTCTCCCATTCCTGTAATTCCTGTTCCCATGGCACCAAACCAGTCGAAGATTCCGAAGCTGCCGGTCGCGATGCCAATGATGCCACTTGTCAATATACCTATTATGAGTACGAGCATCACGTTCATTCCGGCAATGGCTGTTCCTAATACTATTATATAAGGTATAACTTTGATCCATTCAATGGTCTGTGTTTGGGTGGGAGCTGTAATGGATAGTCCCTGAAATATGTAAATTCCCAACACAATGATGGCTGCCGGGACGACAATCATAGAATTTACACGGAATTTATCACGCATTACACATTCTTGGGTTTTTGTCGAAGCGATGGTGGTGTCGGAGATAAAAGATAAGTTGTCTCCGAAAAAAGAACCGCCTACTACGACGGCTACCATAAAGGGGAGAGCTATTTCAGTTTTTTCTGCCAGTCCTACGGCAACGGGAGTAAGGGCGACAATAGTTCCCACACTGGTTCCGATGGATAAAGAGATGAAACAGGCGGCAATAAAGATACCTGCCAGCAATAAATTGTCAGGAAGAATATGCAGCGTCAGATTGACGGTGGCATCAATTGCACCCATTTGCTTTGCGCTTTGGGCAAAAGCTCCGGCAAGGATGAATATCCATATCATCAGGAGGATATTCTTATTGGCAGCTCCTACCGAGAATTGATAGATACGCTGGTCCAGTTTCAAGCCGCGTGTAATGGCGATGGCATAACAGGAAGAGACGAGGAAAGCCACTGTGATAGGTACTTTATAAAAGTCGTTGACGAGGATAGAAGTTACCAGGTAGAGGCAAAGGAATACGAGTAACGGGCTTAATGCCCACCAGTTTCCGGGACGGTCTTTATGTATTTTTTCTTCAGTCATAAATGGACGTTGGGTATTTGTTTTATTCTAAAATCAAAATAGCGATGCAAAAGTAGTGTTTTTCACAGGAAGTGGCAAAAAGGAAGTCGAAAGAAGGCATTATTTCATTGATCTTTCTATAGATGAGGGAGACATTCCATAGAAAAAAAGTATAACCTGTTCCTACTATTGATAAGTAGGGCAGGTTCTTTTTATTATTTCTTATTGATTTAAGCGCAAGGGATGTGTGAACCAGAAACGGCTGCCGACTCCCATTTCGGATTCGACACCGATAGTGCCGCCAAGATGTTCGATGATACTTCTGCAAATAGATAGACCTAAGCCCGTGCCTTTTGAAAAAGAGTTGAGTTTTACAAATCGGTCGAACACCTGATCTACTTTATCGGGCGCAATCCCCATACCTGTGTCTGTGACAGCGAATTCTATTTCATTACTTTCTGCTTTATAGCGATATTCCAACATAATCTGCCCTTCATTCGTAAATTTGAGAGCATTATTTATGAAATTGGTAATAACCTGCATTAAACGCTTTTTGTCTGTGTAAATATAATATTCAGGTAAATCCGGAGCCAGCAAAACGGGTACGGGTTTATCTTCTTTTATATCATAATTGCGCATTATATCTTCGCAGAAGCTCTTGATATCCAGATGATCCATGGTGAAGTCGAGTGTTCCGGCTTCTATTTTCGATAAATCGAGAATATCGGAAATCAACTGCAAAAGAAGTTCCGTGTTTTCCTGCATAATGTCAACATAATCCTGACGTTCCTTTTTGTCATCCGATTCAATCAACAGGCTTGCAAAGCCAACAATCGCATTTAACGGAGTACGGATTTCGTGACTCATATTGGCGAGAAAGGCTGATTTTAAGCGGTCCAGATTTTCAGCTTTTTCTTTGGCTACTCTTAGTTCTTCTTCAATCGTTTTTTGATGGTTGATATCGACACTGGTTATAACATGCGCTATCTGTCCGTCAATCCAGGCAAATGCTGCGCTGAATACCCGGAACCAACATTTGTCAAACGGGCGTTGGTAGTCCCAGGAGTAGACTTTGGTAGGTTGCCCGTTTTCGTCAATCAAATGTTTTTTAGGACAAAATTCACATTCTCCGGTTTTATCTTTATAAAGAGCCTGCCAGCATTTTTTTCCTTCAAAATGTTCGATGCCTCCATAAGGAGCGGCCATAGATTCATTGGCATATAGCATATCATGAGAATCAAAAGAGTTCACATAAATGTCAACTCCCATATTATTCATGATGCTGCTTAATGTCTTGCTTGCCCGCACTTCTCTTTCTTTATATTCCCGCACTGCTATTTCCTTGGAGAGGGAGCCTAAAATGAGATGAATCACTTGAAGTTCTTCATCGGTGAAGGATATTGCATGTTCTCTGTCTCCAAATCCGATGAATCCGATAATTTTCCCTTCGGAGTCTTGGATTTGCCGGATTAGTAATGAGTCGACTTTATAAAAATCCACGATGTCTACATCATTCCAAGAAGTATTTTGGTTTCTGCAAGCATAAAAAGGTTTGTTCTTTCCATTTATGCGCGCAGCATGTTGATTGGTCATTTCGCTGATTTCAAAACGTTGTCGCAGGATGTTGTCGCTATTTCCGACAGTTTCCTTTAGATAAAAGTAGCGAAATCCATCAGTTTGGTAAATGAATCCTCTTTTAAAACCATAGTATTCGCAAATATCTGTAAGTGATTCTGTGATTTTGTTTTCAATAGATTCACAGCCATTCAATCTTTCTAGAAAATGAAGTAAAAATGCATTATAATTTTCTTTTTCTCTGGTCATATTGTTTTAGGCATCTTGTTTGGTTATTTAAACTCGAAAGGAGTATGCTGTTTATCTCTTTCAAATCTTCAAGCTGCTAATATACGGACTTTTTTAAAAATGATGAACGCTGTTTCGGATTTTTGTAATGTTCCGTTTTTCTTTTTCTTGGTGCGAAAAGATAATGTAATATATGATATTTCCGTTGGATTTTAGTTAACTAACAACAGTATTTTGAGAAATAAAGAGGTGGGATTGTACGGATTTATTAAATAAAAAGTTGTTTGGGGAAGTTAGTCAGTCTTAGAATTTTTCGAACTTGTAAGTAATTGATTACTAATGCATAATAAATGGTGTGTTTTTCCTTTAAAACCAATGGGTCGCTCCTTTAAAAGAAACGACCCGTTGCACACCGAGAAACACACCGTTCCTTTTAAACGAACGTGCTTTTTCATCTTCGGATACGTGAATTTAAATAATAATGTTTATATTTATTGTTTTATATCTGCGCAGCCGGCATTATTTTAATGCTTCGGTAACCTGCGGCATCATTGTCCAAATAGTATTTTCATTTTGAGCGGTGAAGAAGTTACCATCTATCTCTGATTTCTCATCGGTAGCTGTTCCGTTTTGAATAGCTGACTTGGCTAATGGGTGAACTGCTACTTTTTTCCCTTTGGTTATACCGGTAAAGTCAAACATCATTGCACTGGCACAATGTCCGATCATCATTTTCCCTTTATCCCCGAACGTTTTAATGACTTGCATCAAATCTACATTATAAGGCTTATCGGCATTCTGCTGAAATACAGGCACTGCATCGCCACAAGAGAAAACGAGTGCGTCAAACTCATCTTCGTGTCCCTTCAAATTAGCAATCACATCATCCACTGTTAGGTTGATTCCTGAATTTGTTTTAATCTCCTTCGTATCCGATACGGCAAATACTTTATATGAAATGCCATTCTCGAAAAATGCTTCCAAATATTGGAATAATCCACAACCATTTACCGGATTCACTGCTAAAACTGCAACTTTCTTTGCCATAATCATAATTATTTAAATGAAACAATAGTTATTATTAGTAAGTTTATTACTTTTGTGATGCAAATGTATCTTTCTTGTTTGAGAAATGCAATAACGTACTTGAAAATAAGGAAGTTACATAGAGGTAACTATTGCTGAAACTCAATAAAATACAAAACGTTAAAGAATGAAAAACTTTCATCCGACGGGGAATTGTCCGATAAGAGATGTGCTTAGCCGCTTGGGAGATAAGTGGTCGATGTTGGTGCTTATTACGCTGAACGCAAATGGAACTATGCGTTTTAGTGATATCCATAAAACGATAGAAGACGTCTCTCAAAGAATGTTGACTGTTACATTGCGTACTTTGGAATCAGATGGATTGGTTGAACGGAAAGTATATGCTGAAGTACCTCCTCGTGTGGAGTATTGCCTGACAGATACAGGTGGTACCTTGATTCCTCATATTGAAGGACTGGTGGGATGGGCTTTGGAGAATATGAATATTATTTTGGACCATAGGAAAATGAGTCGGTAACATTTTTATTTTGTGACAAAATAGAAAATATGGAGATAAAACTAGTAACTTCAGATAAAAAAGAATTCCTTGATTTATTACTCTTGGCTGATGAACAAGAAAGTATGATTGACCGATATTTGGAACGCGGTGATATGTTTGTTCTTTATGATGATGGGTTGAAAGCTCTTTGTGTGGTGACACGTGAGGGAGAAGGTGTTTATGAAATCAAGAATATTGCTACTGTTCCTTTCTTCCAACGACAGGGGTACGGAAAACGTTTAATAGAGTTTTTATTTGAATATTATCAGGGGAAGTGCTCTGAAATGTTGGTGGGCACAGGAGATGTACCTTCTTCCAGATCATTCTATGAACATTGTGGTTTTGCGATTTCTCACCGGATAAAGAATTTCTTTACTGACAACTACGATCATCCGATGTATGAGGATGGTGTGCAGTTGGTGGATATGATATATTTGAAGAAAACATTTTAGTGTGTAACGATGGAAATAGATATCAATTGTTTGGTGAAAGAATATGGAAATATGATTTCCATGATTGCTCACCGGATGATTCAGAATAAAGAAATCGCCCGCGAAGCAGCACAGGAAGTGTGGTATGAACTTTGCAAAAGTATCAGTAGTTTTAAAGGCGATTCGGAGATTTCTACATGGATATACACTATCGCTCGTCGCACTATTGGCAGATATGCAGCATGTGAAAAGCAGGTGAAAATGTCGGAAATCGAATATTTTCGTTCGTTGCCGGAATTTGAATATTCCGGTGGGGAAGAAGCGAAGCGGGAATGGATAAAAGAAAGGTGCGACTGGTGTATCACCGCTTTAAATCATTGTCTGAATAATGATGCTCGTCTGATTTTTATCTTTAGAGAAAATGTCGGGTTGCCTTATCGGCAGATTGGCGAAATCATGGAACTGAAAGAAAGTAATGTGCGGCAAATCTATAATCGTTCCATTCAGAAAATCACAGCTTTTATGAATGATACTTGCCCGTTATATAATCCCGATGGTGCTTGTAAATGTCGCATTTGCAAACCGGTATATTCTATTGATATGGATAAAGAATATACAATGGTGCAACGAATGATGAGGCTTGCCGATTTATATAGGAAGTTTGAAAAAGAACTACCGAGGAAAAATTATTGGGAGAAATTCTTGCAGTAAGTTGTCACAAAGCTCATTTGCTTTTCCACTAACTATATGTATAATTAAAAAACATATAGTTATGAGTAAAATTGACTTTTTAAAGGAGCAGATTATAGAAGCTCGCACATTTGTGAATCGTTTGATGTCTGAATTGCCGGAAGATTTGTGGTATGTTATTCCTGAAGGAACAGATTCTAACTTTATTTGGCAAGTGGGACATCTGCTTGTTTCACAGAATTTTCATACACTGACAGCTGTTACCGGAGTGAACGAAAAGGTGGGGCGATTAGTGCCTATCCAAAAATATAATAGAATATTCAATGGTATGGGAACATTGCATCGTTCCATAGAAAAGGACTTGATTCCAGTTGCTGAATTGAGAGAACAAACGGAAATTGTTCATCAAATCTGTATCGAGAATCTGGAAACTCTGAATGATGATGTTTTGGCAGAGTGCTTGCAGCCTCTCCCGTTTAAACATCCTGTTGCGGAAACTAAATATGAAGCATTGTCGTGGAGCTTTAAACATGAAATGTGGCACAGTGCAGAAATGGAAGCAATCAAAAGAGAGTTGGGGTATCCAATCGTTTGGATGAAATAATGATTATGTCCATTTCTATTACTGTGTGAATAAATAGACTTATTAATGACCTGCATATTGTATGCAAACGTGTTTCTCAATTTTTACAATTAAGGACTACGCTCTTAATAAACGTACTTTCTGTTTATAATAAACTTTTTGATAGTTTATTATAAACGGTATCAGATTTTATTAAAAACTATTTTGATCGTTTTTAGAGATTCGATAGAATGAATTAAGTAAAAATATAAACAAAATAGGGCAATGATCGTTAGATTATTGCCCTATGATATATCTGTACTAATACTGAAATGTATCAGTTTAAAGGCTTTTTATGTCTCTATTTTTCTTATATTTTTCATTCCTCTTATTGCTTTTGTTTCCTCAAAGATACAAAATAAAAAGCCATTTGTCAAGTGTTTCAGAAGAAAGCCTCTTGTTTATTGAGTAACTCTGGATTTATTCATAAATCATATACGGTTACAGCTATTTCTTTATCAATTAATTCTTCTTTGATAATTTGTTCGATAAGCTCCCATTTCCCGCCAGCCAATCCACAACCAATTCGTGGCATATGTATACTTGCCTTCTGTTCCATTGCAAACAAGGCTACTTTTTTTAAACATTGTCGGACTGCTTCATAGCGGATAGGAGGTAATCCATTTGTATTTTTGTAGATACCCTGCTGTCCTATCATATTGGCGACATATATATCATCTGCCACGTGGACGAACTGTACATCTCCTAAGGAGAATTCTTCTTGGGATTTATACCATTGGCGGTAAGCTTCTTCGGTAACTTTCCATTTTTTGGAAAGTGCCAATACGAATCCTTTTCCCCATCCTCCAATATCATTGCAGATGTGAGTGATGATTTTATTACCCGGTGAGATAGGAGATGTAGCATCTCCTTTAATATATATTATATCCATAGTTTTCTAATTGACAGCTTGAGAAATAGAATCTTATTCATTAAACCAGTCTATTTTCTTTGAAAAATACATCACTATTGCCAGAATGATAAACAGCCCTAAGCTACCTGCCAATAATGCGAAAGTCTCCAGTTGGATAAGCACAAAGATGTAAATATAGAGTATAGTCAACAAACCGGACATGATTAATGACGGTTTCTTTTTCTTGGTGATTCCGAACATATATCCGCCTACCAGTATAATAGTCAGTGCAGAAGATAATAAATAGGCCGGGTTGAAGCCGACGTGTTCGGAGAAGGAGAGGAGTAGGCTGTAGAATAGACAGAGAGCCAGTCCTACCAATAAATACTGCAAGGCATGAATGCGGGTCTTGTTCATGATTTCAGTGAAGAAGATAACTCCGAAAGTCAGTAGGATAATCAGAATGGCATACTTTGCGGAACGCATAGACTGTTGGTACTGTTCCACCGGAATTTTGAAGTTCACACCGAAACTGGAACTCTCAATATCCTTGATATTTGAGGTGTTGAAGTCAACCATCACTTGTGAGTAATTCCGGTTCAAGTTTAAAACTTGCCATTGTGCGGAAAATTCCTTCTCCGTAATATTCCGGTTGTTAGGCAGATAGTTTCCGGTAAAGCTCGGTGTATTCCAGTTGGCTTTCAGATCTACACGGGTTGTTTTACCCAATGGAATAAAGTTGAGTGACTGTGAACCTTTCAGTTTGATTTTTATTTCGTATGGCAGTTTTTTGTTCTGCTTCAACTCCGACAAATTAGCGATCGCATGAACTCCGGTGTTAGCTATTCCTCTGTTGTCCATACCCGGTTCGAATATATAAACAGAATCTCCCAAGGTGATGCTGATTTGTTCGCTGATACCCCGCATATCGGTCAGGTTCAAGCAAATAGCTGCCCTGTCAAACTGCAACTGGTCCATGTCTATTCTGCTCTTTTTCAATTCTTCCGAACTGAATGAACCTTTCAATGTCAGTTCCGATTGATATACATTGACCTCATAGATACTTCTTTTCAGGATTTCAGTCTTCAGTTGTCCATTGACCATAAGCTCGTCAGGAAAAAGTATCAGGTCTTTGATGGAAACCTTCTTCTCACCGTTGTTTTCAGTGACAACCGGATACTGGAGATTCAGGTAAGGGCCAGTGATGGTCTGTGCAAGACTCCATTTTTCGCTTACCTCGTCGATAGCTTCTTCCTGGGTTCGTCCCCGTTCGGAAATAAGATTCTCAATCATAAACATGGGGATCATCAGGAGAAGGATTAATAATCCGATGATGACAACCTTGATTGTTTTGGAGAAACGGTGGAGGCATCCCATAGGTTGCTGCGCCTGTTGCTCATTTAAATTTTCATTGAAAGCGTCCATAAGCCAGTAGTGTTTTGATGAATTATTTATTTTGATTTTAGAAATTTCTCTAAGGCTTCAATATGCGATTTGAAAGCTTCTCTGCCTTGCGGGGTTGCCTGAAAAACAGTCCGTGGCTTTCGTCCGACAAAACTTTTGTTGCATACGATATATCCCAGTTCTTCTAGGGCACGGGTATGGCTGGCAAGATTGCCGTCGGTCAGAGAGAGCTGCTCTTTCAGAAAATTGAAATCAGCTTCCTCATTTACCATCAGAATAGCCATGATGCCCAGTCGGACCTTGCTTTCGAATGCTTTATTAATATATTGGAATGCTTCTATCATTTATGATCTCTTTCTTTCGTAGTGTAAATAGAACAATATACCATAGAGGATATGGAAACCGCCGAAACCGATGGTCCAAAACAATAATGAATGACCTTCCCAAAAACAGTCTACGACGCCCAAACAGATGAAAGCATAACCTAACCATATGATGCTGGAATAAGTAAACTTGGAAACGTTGACCAGTGCCAGCCCATAAAATAGAAGCATGACCGAAGCCAGGATGTCATAATACTCGTGCATAAGGATGGAAATACATAAAACACCTCCGGTCAGCATCGGAAGAGAGAAATTCCACAATGCCCGGTAAGTGAGGCGGCTGAAAAATTTTTGCCCTGTCTTCTTGGATTTGTAATAGGACAGGATGCAGGCAGTGACCGCAGCAGCTACCAATACAAGCGAGGCTATTATAGCCATCAATTCAAGGGCAACAATTAAATGAGTGCCCGGTGTAATAACTTGTGTGGCGATATATGCGCCAACTAATGCGTAAATGCCCGCCATGATTGCAGCGAGACCACTTAGAGAGATAAACTTTGAGGACTTTTCCATCAACTCTTTTATCTCATTTACCGATTCTAATGCTTTATCTTTATTCATATAAAAAGTACTTTGTGCTGCAAAGTAAAATAAAAGATTTCAGATGAACAAACTTTTTGCTTGAATATTTTGATAATAAAGAGTTCAATGGTATGATGAGGCTTTGATATGGTATTATACAAAAAAGAATTGCTGTCCCGTTCAACTTCTTGTTGAGTAGGGGATAGCAATTCTATGGTGTTAACGATATGTCTTTTAACTTCGTATAAGTTACTGTATCAAAAAAATAATTTACAAGGTTACGCCTGTTTTAAAGATAGCAATTTCGCGATAGCCTTTCTTTTCGTTGTTTACGAATTCACCGCTTGCTACTTTGATAATATAATCAATGAAACGTTCGCAAGTCTTTTCCATCGGTTCGTTTTCTACAATTACACCAGCGTTGAAGTCAATCCATCCCGGTTTGTTTTTAGCCAGCGTTGAGTTGGTGGAAATCTTCATGGTTGGAACAAAAGTACCGAAAGGAGTACCACGTCCGGTGGTGAAAAGTACCATGTGGCATCCGCTTGCAGCAAGGGTGGTGGCTGCAACCAGGTCATTGCCCGGAGCAGAAAGCAGATTAAGACCTTTTTTCTGTAAACGTTCACCGTAAGGCATCACGCCGGATACATAGCTCTTTCCGCACTTTTGGGTGCATCCCAGTGCTTTTTCTTCCAGGGTAGAGATACCACCGGCTTTGTTTCCCGGAGAAGGATTTTCACCGACAGGCTCTCCGTGTGACAGGAAGTATTCTTTGAAGTCATTAATCAGATGGACGGTCTGTTCAAACAGTTCCTCGTTTTTGCAACGGTTCATTAGGATGGTTTCTGCACCGAACATTTCCGGTACTTCGGTCAATACGCTTGTACCTCCCTGTGCAATCAGGAAATCGGAGAACATACCCAATAGCGGGTTTGCTGTAATGCCGGAGAAACCATCGGAACCACCGCATTTCAATCCCACACGCAGTTCGGACAAAGGAACATCGGTGCGTTCGTCTTTAGAAGCCTTTGCATACAAATCACGCAGGATTTCCATTCCTTCTTCATACTCGTCACCTACCTTTTGAGTAACCATGAACTTCACGCGGTCTTCATCAAACTCGCCCAGAAACTCACGGAACACGTCCGGCTGGTTATTTTCGCATCCCAAGCCTACTACCAATACAGCGCCTGCATTGGGGTGAAGCACCATGTCACGAAGAATCTTTTTCGTATTTTCGTGGTCGTCACCAAGTTGTGAGCAACCGTAGTTGTGTGGGAAAGCGACAATGGCATCCACTCCCTTACCTTCGGTTTCGCGACGCAGTCCTTCAGCCAGTTGACCGATGATACCGTTTACGCAACCTACTGTCGGGATAATCCATATTTCGTTTCTTACCCCTACATCACCGTTTTTGCGACGATAACCTTTGAAAGTAAGATCTTTATGAGGAATATCCAAAGAAACCTGAATCGGGTTGTAAGTGTAATCCAGCAATCCGGCGAGGTTGGTTTTGATGTTCGTTTCATTCATCCAGTCACCCTGTTTCTTAGCCATTCGTGCATGTCCGATAGGATAACCGTACTTGATTACATTTTCGCCTTCAGCAAAATTCTTCAATGCGAATTTATGTCCGGCAGGAATGTCTTCGTTCAGTGTAATTTCAATGCCATCTACAGAAAGATGCTCTCCTGCCGGGAGGTTAACAATGGCAACGGCAACGTTGTCGGCAGGATTAATTCTTAAATACTTTGTTTCCATGTAATGTACTTGTAAAGTTGTACTTTGTTGTTATTTGCTATGGTAATAGTCTATTGTTTCTACCGTTAACAAGTCGATGGGCATATAGTTGATGCAGGTCACTTCTTTCTTGAAAATAAGGTGATCGCAAAGAGCTTTGATGCCATTGGCGCCTTGCAGTTCCGGTTGCTGGGCAATGAGGAAAGAGATGCTTCCTTCTTTCAGGCAGGTGACATTCCGTTCCAGAAGGTCATAGCCTATCAGATTGAAATCTTTCTTTCCGCGACTTTGCAGGTATTCGCCGACGATATAGGCTTTAGAGTTGAATGTGATTCCGTTCTTCACTGTCGGATAGGTACGGAAGAATTCATCCAGCATCTCATTGTCTTCGTCGTTGCGTTCGGCATGCAAGTCGAGCTCCAGTATAGTACAAGACGGATGATGTTCTTTCATGTACTGCCTGAAACCGATTTCTCTGTTCTCTTGCTGGTTAGAGCCCACAATTCCTTCATGTATCTTGCGGAAAATAACGATTTCCTTTTCATCCCGTGCCAGTAACATCATCATTCTGGCAGCGAAGTATCCGCTTTGGCGTGAGTTCTGACCGAAGAAGGCGAGGGGAGGAACGTCTTTGATATTGGAGTCTATATATATATAAGGTATATCCAATGCCTGCAACTGATCGGTGAAACCTTTCGTATACTGCGGAGCGGTAGGAGCTACCATCACTCCGTCCGGCTGTAAAGCCAGAATGGCTTCGCTGGCATTCTCGAATGAATGGTAGTCGTACGGATCGTAATAGTTGATTTTCACCGAAGTATTGAAATCCGAATAGGTGGCAATAGCTTCGTGAATACCGGTTTCTACCGCTGTCCAGTATTCGCCTTCCAGATGCTCCGGCAGCAGACAGATAAACGTATACTTCTTATTAGAAGCCAAAGCGCTGGCGTACATGTTGGGCTGGTAGTCAAGCTGCTTCAGAATTTCTTCTACGCGTTTCTTGCTGGCTTCCGACACTCCGCTACGTCCATGAATAACGCGGTCTACTGTTCCCACTGATACATCTGCCAGACGGGCGATGTCTTTGATTCTGATCCTTTCGGGCAATTTATTCATACGATAACCTTTATTTATATAGGTTTTTGTGCTCGCACACAATAATAATCTTAATATTTTCGATACAAATATATAACAATTTTTGTAATTACGAAAATTGTTGTATCTTTGTGCCCGCACACGAAAGGTATGTGGTGTTAGTCTTTTTATAGATTAATAGTCATGTTATCAGTGTGTTAACCCCTAAAATAGGGCTGGAATGATAAATTGAAAGTTCATAATATTAATAACTTAGAATTTAAAACATAAGATTATGGGAAAGAAAGTCGTTACATTAGGCGAAATCATGCTTAGATTATCAACTCCGGGTAATACTCGTTTTGTTCAATCTGACTCTTTTGATGTAGTATATGGTGGTGGAGAAGCTAACGTTGCAGTGAGCTGTGCCAACTACGGACATGACGCCTATTTCGTAACTAAATTACCGAAACACGAAATTGGACAGTCTGCTGTTAACGCATTGCGTAAATATGGCGTAAAGACAGACTTTATTGCCCGTGGTGGCGACCGTGTAGGTATCTACTACTTGGAAACAGGTGCTTCTATGCGTCCTAGCAAAGTTATTTATGACCGTGCTCATTCTGCAATTGCTGAAGCTGACGCTGCTGATTTCGACTTTGATGCTATCATGGAAGGTGCTGACTGGTTCCACTGGTCTGGTATCACTCCGGCTATTTCTGACAAGGCTGCCGAGTTGACTCGTCTGGCTTGTGAAGCTGCAAAACGTCACGGCGTAACTGTTTCTGTTGACTTGAACTTCCGTAAGAAACTGTGGACGAAAGAAAAAGCACAGTCTATCATGAAACCGTTGATGCAGTTTGTAGACGTATGTATCGGTAACGAAGAAGATGCAGAACTTTGCTTGGGCTTCAAACCGGATGCTGACGTTGAGGCTGGCCACACAGATGCTGAAGGCTACAAGGGTATCTTCCAGCAAATGATGAAAGAATTCGGATTCAAATATGTAGTTTCTACTTTGCGCGAATCTTTCTCTGCTACTCACAACGGTTGGAAAGCTATGATCTACAACGGAGAAGAATTCTATACTTCAAAACGTTATGATATCGATCCGATTATCGACCGTGTAGGTGGTGGTGACTCTTTCTCCGGCGGTATCATCCACGGTTTGATGACTAAACCTAATCAGGGTGCTGCTCTTGAATTCGCTGTTGCTGCATCTGCATTGAAACATACTATCAATGGTGACTTCAACCTTGTTTCTATAGAAGAAGTAGAAGCATTGGCTGGTGGTGACGCAAGCGGTCGCGTACAGAGGTAAATAAGTTGAGAGTTTGAAAAATCAATTCATTTAAAATAAGAAATTAAGATGGCAAAATTCGATAAAATAGCCGTATTGAATAAGATCGGCTCTACAGGAATGGTTCCTGTATTCTATCACAAAGATGCAGAAGTTGCAAAGAAAGTAGTAAAGGCTTGTTATGACGGTGGTGTTCGTGCTTTTGAATTTACAAACCGTGGTGACTTCGCACAGGAAGTATTTGCTGAAATCGTTAAGTTCGCAGCAAAAGAATGTCCTGAAATGGCAATCGGTATCGGTTCTATCGTTGATCCGGCTACTGCTGCTATGTACTTGCAGCTGGGTGCTAACTTCGTAGTAGGTCCGTTGTTCAATCCTGAAATTGCTAAGGTATGTAATCGTCGTTCGGTAGCTTATACTCCGGGATGCGGTTCCGTATCAGAAGTAGGTTTTGCGCAGGAAGTAGGTTGCGATCTTTGCAAAGTATTCCCGGGTGATGTTTACGGAACTAACTTCGTGAAAGGCTTGATGGCTCCGATGCCATGGTCTAAGCTGATGGTAACAGGTGGGGTAGAACCTACTAAAGAAAACCTGACTGCATGGATCAAAGCTGGTGTATTCTGCGTAGGTATGGGCTCTAAGTTGTTCCCGAAAGATAAAGTGGCAGCAGAAGACTGGGCTTATGTAACTGCAAAATGTGAAGAAGCGCTCGGTTATATTGCCGAAGCTCGTAAATAAGATTAGAGAGCGAAAGCTGTCTATAATAAAAAGAGGTTGATGCGACAGCCTCTTTAAAATATGCCTCGAGGGTTAGTTAGTTTAGTTAGTATATGAGGCATATTTTCATTTTGTTTAAAGGTGTTTAAAGGGGATAAGCCATCGGGATGATTCATTCATTTCGGTGGCTTGTTTTTTCTGGAGGGGAGCCGTTACTATTGCTGAAAGTGGAATGGGGATGAACTAATCTCCCGATAAGATGTTTTTAAGGTAGTAGATATAATAACAATATATAATATGGAACCTCATCATCACCACGAACATAATCATCAGTTGACATCGTTCAATAAGGCTTTTATCATAGGTATTACTTTGAATATTGCTTTTGTTATCGTAGAATTCGGAGTAGGGTTTTATTATAATTCTCTGGGATTGCTTTCTGATGCCGGGCATAACTTGGGTGATGTAGCCAGTCTGGTGCTTGCCATGTTGGCTTTCCGGTTGCAGAAAGTTCATCTAGCCGTTACGTATGGATATAAGAAGAGTACGATTCTTGTCTCTTTATTAAATGCAGTTATATTATTGGTTGCCGTGGGCATTATTATTGCCGAGTGTAGATAAATTGTTCCACCCGGTTTCCGTAGATGGTTCTGCCATCGCATGGACAGCCGGGGTGGGAGTGGTCATCAACGCACTGAGTGCCTGGCTCTTTATGAAAGATAAAGATAAGGATCTGAATGTGAAAGGAGCTTATCTGCACATGGCAGCAGATGCATTGGTGTCTGTCGGTGTAGTTGTTTCCGGCATTATTATCACCTATACAGGATGGAGCATTATTGACCCGATTATCGGGCTTGGCATTGCTGTTGTCATTATTGTCTCTACTTGGGGATTGCTTCACGATAGCCTTCGGTTGTCGTTGGATGGAGTACCGGTGGGGATAGACGCTCAAAAGATACAGCAACTTATCATGGAACAACCCGGCGTGGAGAATTGCCATCACCTGCATATCTGGGCGTTAAGCACAACGGAAACCGCTTTGACTGCCCATATTGTTATTGACAATATCACACAGTTGGAAGAAGTGAAACAGCATATAAAGGAAGCACTTGAAGGCAGGTATTCATCATGCCACTTTGGAGTTTGAAGACGAAAAAACTACTTGCTGCAAGGAATGTTGTGAGGATTAAATAAAATCCGTACCTTCGCGCCCTTAAACTAACTAACCTTTATTTTTTATGTTTACTGACTTATTGCATTCCTCTTATTTTTCCCTTTTCCTGATTGTCGCATTGGGATTTATGCTGGGAAGAATTAAAATTAAGGGGTTATCTCTCGATGTGTCGGCAGTTATTTTCATTGCCCTTCTTTTCGGGCATTTTGGTGTTATCATTCCTAAAGAATTAGGAAACTTCGGCTTGGTGCTCTTCATTTTTACCATCGGTATTCAGGCAGGGCCCGGATTCTTCGATTCTTTCCGTAGCAAAGGAAAGACGCTTATTCTCATCACTATGCTTATTATTTGTTCCGCCTGTCTTACTGCAGTCGGACTGAAATATGCATTTGATATCGATACACCGAGTGTTGTCGGTCTGATTGCCGGAGCGCTGACTAGTACGCCGGGTTTGGCTGTTGCCATCGACAGTACCAATTCTCCTCTGGCATCCATTGCTTACGGTATCGCATATCCGTTTGGAGTGATCGGCGTGATTCTGTTTGTGAAGCTGTTGCCTAAAATCATGCGGGTGGATTTAGATAAAGAAGCCCGTCGCCGGAGATAGAACGTCGCGGACAATTCCGGAATTGACTACTTGTATTTATCGCGTCACTAATGCGAATGTGTTCGATCGCAGCTTGGTGCAAATTAATGCGCGTGGTATGACAGGTGCTGTCATTTCACGTCTGAAACACAATGATGAAATATCCATTCCTACCGCCCATACGGTGTTGCATGAAGGAGACTACATACAAGCCGTAGGCAGCGAAGAGTCACTGGATCAACTGGCTGTGTTGGTAGGCAATAGAAGAAGGTGAACTGCCTTTGGATAAAACACAGGAAATAGAATCTTTGTTGTTGACTAAAAGACATGATAAACAAACAGCTGGGTGATTTGAACTTACAGAAAAACTTTGGTTGTACAGTGACTCGTGTTCGTCGAAGCGGTATTGATTTATCTCCGTCTCCCGATCTAGCCTTGAAGTTTGGTGATAAACTGATGGTAGTCGGTGAGAAAGAGGGACTTAAAGGAGTAGCCCGCCTGTTGGGAAATAATGCGAAGAAACTATCTGATACGGACTTTTTCCCCATTGCAATGGGTATTGTATTGGGCGTGTTATTCGGCAAAATAAATATCTCTTTCTCTGATAGCCTGTCATTCTCACCGGGACTGACCGGGGGAGTTTTGATGGTAGCTCTTGTGTTGAGTGCGATAGGTAAGACAGGACCCATTATCTGGTCTATGTCCGGACCTGCCAATCAGTTGTTGCGCCAGTTAGGTCTGCTTCTTTTCCTTGCCGAAGTGGGAACTTCTGCCGGTAAGAATCTGGTAGCTACCTTCCAGGAAAGCGGATTATTGATGTTCGGAGTAGGAGCCGCCATCACATTGGTGCCAATGCTTGTTGCAGCCATTGTCGGACATTTCGTATTTAAAATCAGTCTGCTCGATTTGCTGGGAACTATTACGGGAGGGATGACAAGTTACTCCGGGACTCGCTGCCGCCGACTCGATGGTGGATAGCAATATTCCGAGCGTAGCTTACGCAACTGTTTATCCGATTGCCATGGTATTCTTAATTCTGTTTATTCAAGTAATAGCCTCGGCTGTATATTAACAGAATTTCATATAATAATTGATTGTTAAATAAATAGTTCGTATCTTTGTCGTCTCAAAGAAAAAAATGAGGTGAAACGATTGTTATTGAATATTACACGCTACTTCTTGCCGATACTGTTTGTATCGTATCTGGTAAGCTTTACATTCTTTGCCCACGTGCATGTGGTCAATGGCGTGACAATAGTCCATTCACACCCGTTTAAGAAAGGGGCGGCACATAAACATTCTACAGTCGAACTACAGTTGATTCATTTTCTGTCTCACTTAACGGCAGACGGTGCGGCTGTTGTTTTTGCTCTTTCCCTTTTTATTCCTTTCTTATTGTGCTTGTTGCTCGGACGTTCGCAACACCACTCTCACTATCACTGTCCGTATCATGGGGTAGTGGGACTTAGAGCACCCCGTTATTCGTTTTCTGTTCTTTGAATGATGATACCGTACCTTGCATGAGGTAGGGCATTATCTGTCTATCCATGTGAATACTTATCGAAAATGAATAACAAACGAAAAATGAAGAAATACATCTTTTCGCTTGTCTGCCTGTGCTGCACATTGCTGCCTGCCCTTGAAGGACAAGCTCATGAATATCCTAATCATCCCGAATTACGTAAGTCAGATGCCAACATCGTTGGCCATATTCTTGATAAAAATACAAAAGAGCATTTACCCTATATTACAGTTGCCTTGAAAGGTACGACCATCGGAACTGTGACCGATGCTACCGGGCATTATTTTTTGAAGAATCTTCCCGAAGGTAATTTTGTGCTGGAGGTCAGTTCGGTGGGATATAAAACCGTCAGACGGAATGTGACGCTGAAGAAAGGGCGTACATTGGAAGAAGATTTCGAGATAGAAGAAGATGCGGTTGCTTTGGATGGCGTAGTCGTATCTGCCAATCGTAATGAAACCACCCGCCGTCTGGCTCCGACACTGGTGAATGTAGTAGATTTGAAAATCTTTGAGAATACCAATTCTACGACTTTGACGCAAGGCTTGAGCTTTCAGCCGGGTGTTCGTGTAGAGTCCAATTGTCAGAATTGCGGTTTCCAGCAAGTGCGTATCAATGGACTGGATGGCCCTTATACGCAAATCCTGCTCGATTCCCGTCCCATTTTAGTGCGCTTTCCGGTGTATGGTATCGAACAGATTCCTGCCAGCATGATAGAACGTGTGGAAGTGATGCGTGGAGGCGGCTCGGCACTGTTCGGCTCATCTGCCATTGCCGGTACAATCAATATCATCACCAAAGAACCGATGCGCAACTCTGGTATGTTATCTCATACGATTACGGGAATTGGCGATGGCGACGTTTTCGACAACAGTACGGCATTGAATGCGTCTCTCGTGACGGACGACCAGCGTGCAGGTCTGTATATCTTCGGTCAGAACCGCCACCGTTCTGCGTATGACCATGACGGCGACGGATATTCCGAAATACCCAAATTGCACGGTCAGACAATTGGTTTCCGTTCGTTCCTGAAAACAACGACTTATTCGAAACTTACTTTTGAATATCACCACATGGAAGAATTCCGCAGGGGAGGAGACTTATTGAACCGCCCGCCTCATGAAGCGAATGTGGCGGAGCAGACCGAACACTCAATCAATGGCGGAGGACTGAAGTTCGATTATTTCTCCCCTAACGAGAACCATCGTTTCAATGTGTTTGCATCTGCACAGCATATCAATCGCGACAGCTATTATGGTCCAGGTGACAGAGACCCTTTGGATGCTTACGGAAACACCACTGACTTGAACTGGATGGCAGGCTCACAGTATGTCTACAGCTTCGGCAAATGCATCTTCATGCCTTCCGACCTGACTGCCGGAATAGAGTTCAATCAGGACAAACTGGAAGATAACATGTGGGGATACAACCGCACGGTAGACCAGAAAGTGAATATCGGTAGTGCTTTCCTTCAGAACGAATGGAAAAATGATCATTGGGGATTCCTGATTGGCGGCCGTTTGGATAAGCATAATCTGATTGACCATGTGATATTCAGTCCGCGTGCCAACTTGCGTTATAATCCGACAGAAAACATCAATCTTCGTTTTATTTACTCATCCGGCTTCCGTGCTCCGCAGGCTTTCGACGAAGATTTGCATGTGGAAAATGTAGGCGGTAATGTAGCGATGGTTGAACTGGCGGATAATCTGAAAGAAGAAAGATCACAGAGCTTGAGTGCTTCGGCAGATATTTATCATCGTTTTGGTGCGTTTCAGGTTAACTTCCTGGTAGAAGGATTCTATACAAAGTTGTCGGATGTTTTTGCCCTTACCGACGGAGAGGTAGTGGATGGAATTCTGACACGTACCCGTCACAATGCATCAGGAGCGCAAGTTCTGGGATTGACACTGGAAGGAAAGATGGCTTACCTGAATAAAATCCAAGTTCAGGCGGGAGTCACTCTGCAACAGAGCCATTACAGCAAACCGCACATCTGGAACAAAGAAGCTCCGGCGGTGAAGAAAATGATGCGTACGCCAAATACTTACGGCTATTTTACAGCAACCTACACCCCGATAAAACCGTTATCTATCGCTCTTTCCGGTACCTATACCGGTTCGATGCTGGTTCCCCACGAGCCGGTTCCGGGATTCCTTGAAAATCCGATAACGGTGAATACCAAAGACTTTTTCGATATCGGTTTGAAAGCTGCTTATGACTTCAAACTTTACAAGTCGATGAACCTCCAGTTGAATGCCGGCATACAGAATATTTTCAATGCCTATCAGGACGACTTCGATAAAGGAGCTGACCGTGACTCCGGCTATATCTATGGTCCGTCACTTCCGAGAAGCTTCTTTGCCGGGGTGAAGATCAGTTATTAAGATTCGGTTAAGATTTAAAATCGTTATAAATAGGGATTGTTTTGCATGGAGACAATCCTTATCTTTGCAAAAAAACAAACTAAACCCTGACTTTACTGCACAGAATAGATGTGCAAGATTACCGGATGAAACAATTGTACCTACATATAATGAAGTGGTTTTTTCCTGTACTGTTTATCTCGTACATGGCAGGAATCACTTTATTTACTCACTCCCATGTAGTAAACGGGGTAACGATTGTCCATTCGCATCCATTTAAAAGGCAGTGAACATAGCCATACGACGGTTGAATTCCAACTCATTCACCTGTTGAATCATGTATTGGTGACAGACAGCGGATTAATACCTACATTCGCGGTCGCTGCTTTATCTCTATTATGTATCCTGTTTATCCGCCCGCAAGTTGAGCCATATCACCGTTCTTGTCCGGGCGTCATATCTCTTAGAGCACCTCCTGTCGCTTAGTCTATCTTTTCGGGAACAGTATTCATCAGTTAGGAACAACGATTAATGATCGCTGCTTCCCTTTCCCTTATTATTATTTTTGATTTTAAACATTAAAGACTAACGACAATGAAGAAATATCTTTTAGTCTGGCCGGCCTGTATTGTGTCCTGTCATACGCATTGGCTGAACATCCGGACTACCCTTAACTGAAAAAATCCGATGCGAACATCATAGGCCATGTACTGGATAAGAAAACGAAAGAGCACCTTCCTTACATCACCATTGCACTGAAAGGAACAACGATAGGAACCGTGACCGACGCTACCGGACATTATTTTTGAAGAATTTGCCGGAAGGTAACTTTATACTGGAGGTTAGCTCGGTCGGCTACAAGACCGTGACCCGCAACGTGACTCTGAAAAGGAAAGACACTGGAAGAGGATTTTGAAATAGAAGAGGACGCGATTGCTTTGGATGGGGTAGTGGTTTCCGCCAACCGCAGTGAAACGACGCGCCGTTTGGCTCCTACTTTGGTAAATGTCGTCGATCTGAAGCTATTTGAAACGACTAACTCTTCCACTTTATCGCTAGGGCTGAACTTTCAGCGCGGTGTACGATAGAGACAAACTGCCAGAATTGTGGTTTCCAGCAAGTCCGCATCAATGGACTGGACGGACCGTATACGCAGATTTTGATAGATTCCCGTCCCGTATTCAGTGCCCTTTCCGGGTGTATGGCACGGAACAGATTCCCGCCAGCATGATTGAACGCGTAGAAGTGATGCGTGGGGAGGTTCCGCCTTGTTCGGCTCTTCGGCCATTGCAGGAAGCATCAATATAATCACCAAAGAGCCTTTGCGCAATTCCGGCCAGCTGTCGCACACCCTTACTGCTTTAGGGGCGGCTCCTCATTCGATAACAATACCTCCCTGAATGCTTCATTAGTGACGGACGATCATCGTGCCGGACTGTATATCTTTGGTCAGAACCGTCACCGGTCCGGATATGATTATGACGGAGACGGATTCACCGAACTACCTAAATTGAAGAATCAGACAGTGGGCTTCCGCTCTTATCTGAAAACAAGCACCTCCAAACTAACCTTCGAATATCACCACATGCAGGAATTCCGTCGGGGGGATATGTTGGACCGTCCTCCTCACAGCCCATATTGCAGAGCAGTTGCAACATTCGATTGATGGTGGAAGTTTGAAGTTCGATTATTTCTCGCCAGATGAAAGAACCGTCTAAGTATCTTTGCGTCAGCCAATACAGATCGGGACAGTTATTACGGACCGGGTAACGATCCTCTGAAGCCTATGGAAAAACAACGGATTTAACCGCTATGGGCGGCGCGCAGTATGTACATACGTTTGATAAGTGTTTTTTTGCCTTCTGACCTCACGGCAGGACTTGAATATAACCGTGATCGTCTGAAAGATAATATGTGGGGATATGACCGCCACACGGATCAGACGGTAAATATTTACAGTGCTTTTCTGCAGAACGAGTGGAAGAACGACCGTTGGGGCATTCTGATCGGTGGTCGTCTGGATAAGCATAACATGGTAGATAATGTCATCTTTAGCCCCCGTGCCAACTTGCGTTTCAACCGACACAGAATATAAACCTGCGTGTGAGCTATTCATCCGGATTCCGTGCTCCGCAGGCTTTTGATGAAGATATGCATATTGAAAATGTTGGCGGAACAGTGGCAATGATTGAGCGTGCGAAGAACTTGAAAGAAATCCCAAAGTTTCAGTGCGTCCGCAGATATGTATCACCGTTTCGGGTATTCCAGACGAATTTCTTGATCGAGGGCTTTTATACAAGACTGACAGATGTCTTCGTGTTGGGCGAACCTTATGACCGTTGCGATGTGATATTGGTAAAACACGCAGTAACGGTCCCGGCGCGAAAGTGATGGGGCTAACGCTGGAGGGCAAAGTGGCTTATCTTTCCATCCTGCAAATACAAGCGGGACTCACTTTGCAACGCAGCCGATACGATGAACCTCATAAATGGCATGACGACGCACCGGCAGAAAGAAAATTTTCCGTACTCCCGATACATATGGTTACTTCACAGCTACTTATACTCCCATCAAACCTTTATCCATTGCCCTGTCAGGAACTTATACCGGGAGAATGTTAGTGCAACGCATGGATATCACCGCCGAGAACGCCGAACTGGGCGCAATGCCCGAACGAAGGCGGAAGCCATCCGTACACCCGTTTCTTCGATTTGGGAGTGAGAACTGGCTTGACTTCAAGCTATACAAAACAGTCGATTTGCAACTAAACGGCGGAGTTCAGAACCTCTTTGAGTCTTATCAGAAGGACTTTGATAGAGGGAGCTAATCAGGATTCCGGCTATATTTACGGGCCTTCTCTGCCGAGAAGTTTCTTTGCCAGGTGAAGATTAGCTATTAGGTTGTTTCTATACGATTTTGCAGACTTGTCGAGTTTTACAGGGTGTAACTAGTCGGTTTCTCGTCAAGATTCATTAACTTTGTCGGGAAAATAAATGCTAAGCAATGGATATACCGGCTTTACACACTAACAAAAACGGCATTATTATCGGAATATGTCTGTCTATATCTTTCGGTCTTGTCTGCTTCAAAGCAGATGGCGCA
>SCPN01000840.1_pt1 | contig 59655 bp, 73 predicted proteins | sample 6106831 | NCBI WGS metagenome assembly SCPN01 (sample SAMN10720447, study PRJNA508395) | human gut metagenome | isolation source: Participant 1, 0 month | reverse complement strand
TTTTCATTAAAAATACTCTGTCTATTTTCCCATTTGCTGTTAATGGCATCTGCTCCAGCTTTTCTGTTTTATTTGGAATCATGTACCTTGGAAGCTTATCTTTAAGGATCCTAACCAATTTATCAGGTTCAAGTTCTCCGATATAATATAAAACTATCTTTCCCTTTTCCTTATCGTAAACAGCACATGATGTGGATATTTCTTCAATCATATTGACATTTACCTCTATCTCACCAAGCTCGATTCGATGTCCCATGTGCTTAATCTGATAGTCCTTTCTTGATACAAATATCAGTTCACCTCTTTCATTCCTTTTTCCTAAATCTCCCGTCTTATATATCAATTCAGGATATCTCGAATTGAGAGGATTCTGCACAAATACCTCACTAGTCTTTTCAAAATTATTGTAATATCCCAATGTTAATGAAGTTCCTCTGACACAGATCTCACCAACATTTCCATCTTCTACCAGCTTATTATTCTCATCCAGCAATAATATTTCTGTATTATGGAATGGTCGTCCAATTGGCACCACCTCATCCAACTCAAACTCTCGGTCCACCTCAAAATAACAACACATTCCTGTTGCTTCTGTTGGCCCATACAAATTTACAAATCTGGCTTTTGGCAAAGTTTCTCTCCATATTTTCAACTGCTTAATAGGAAATACCTCACTACCAAACGCTATAGTATGCAAATATTCAGGTTTAATCTTGTTAAAGGTCTTAAATGCTGATATCATGGTCAATGCTGACACAACCCAGCAGACAGTATTTATCTTATACTCATTCAAAAATTCAACCAGTTTTATTGGAAACATAAACAAACTTTTGGGAACAATATATGTTGTAGCACCGAATTTCAATGTCGGATATAGTTCCTTAAGACACGCATCAAAATATAACGGTGTCTGGTTTGCAAATCTTGTATTCTCATTAAAACATAACACCTCAGACAGATTCTCTATATAATCTATAACCGATCTGTGGCATGCTACAACACCCTTAGGAACTCCTGTTGAACCTGAAGTAAACACTATATAAATAGGATCCGTATCCAGCTGTCTATCCCTTATTCCAAATAACAGCTCATCTGAAATCTCATTTTTTCTTACATGATCATATAATAGAATTTCTCCATTATAATCAAATTTTTCAACGGCATTTATTGTTGTATCATCACATATCATTACTCTTGGATGTAGGTTTTCAAAAATAAGTCTAATCCTGAATTCCGGCATTTCATCATCTATAGGCACATAATAGCAGCCACCATAAACACATCCGTAAAATGCTGTAATAGCATGTGGATGCTTTTTCATAAAAACTACTACCGGTTCTTTATAATAATTGTTATTTGCCAAATAACTTCCGATAGCTCTGCTATCATGGTATACCTCACCAAATGTCATTTCCATATTTTCATTTGCATAGGCAGTCTTATCCGGAACTCGTTTTACTGTATTTTCCAGGTATTCCAAAACATTTGTAATTTGCATCTTTTTCTCCTATACTTCATATCAAAATACTTTAGTTGAATGGTACAAACAGCTTATTGTATTTCGGTTTAACTCTTTTGTTACACTGTATTAATGATGATTTTGCAAGAACCTCCATTGCATCTATGACTCCTGTTTTAATATCATATTGTTTTTTCAGCAACGAAAGCTCTGTACATCCCAGGATAATTACCTGAGCTCCCTTGTTTTTCAAATGCGTGGCTACAACATTATACTTTTCAATGTCAGGTATCTTTCCCGCCTTTATATCCTTATATATAATATCCATCACTATTCTCTGATATTTTTTATCCGGTACAAGTCCATGCATTCCATTCTTTTCTATTTCATTTTGAAAAATTCTACTTTGAATTGTACCATCAGTAGCCATTATCCCTATTTTTGTTAATCCCGCCTCTTTTAACATATATGAGGTGTCCCGAATAGCATGAATCACCTTACAGCCCGTTTTTTCTTCTATTTCATCATGAAAATAATGTGCTGTAATGCACGGAATAGATATACAATCCACATTCTGTTCCTTTAGTTTTTTCCCGATTTTTATAATCGGAACAACAGGATTTGCATTACTTTTTCCTAAGATATATGCAGTTCTATCCGGTATTGATGGGCAATTATAAATAATCATTTCCAGATGATCCTGATCACATTTTGCATCGGTCATATTAATAAGCAGTTCCATAAAATAGGCAGTAGCCATCGGTCCAAGACCACCAATTATACCAAGTCTCATTTATTCCACCTTATTTGTTTATCGTTCCCTTTGCATAATTTATTTTGTCCTGTACTGATACAGTCGCTCGTTCAGGATACAGCGAAGAATCAAAAATATGACTATTTTTATGCTTGGTAGAATATGCTGCCAGTTCTGCATCCGTCAACATGAAAAAATTTCCTCCACCTTTTCTTGGAGTTGCATCAAAATGATACCAGCCATCTCCAAGATTTATCAGGCTCCAATAATGTGCTGAATGTGAAGTATCACTTTTAACTATATCAACATTTTGTATTCCACAAACATCAAGCATAGCTTTTGCTGCTGCATAATAATTGAAACAGTCTCCTGATTTTTTCGTAAATGCCTGATAAGCTCCGATTGTCCAGCTATCTTTGTTGGATGTTCCCGTATATCCTATGTTTGTTTTTGTCCATCTGTATATTGCAAACGCTTTTTCCATATCAGTCATCGAATCATTAGTAATCTGGTCAACAACCTTTTGCGCAAGAGCATATACGTCTTCTTTATCTACATATCCCTTAGGCTTCTCTTTTATTGTAATTTTTGATGATGCAGACGATGTATTTCCTGCACTATCTGTAGCTGTATATACAACCTCATATGTTCCTGCTTTATTCAGATTCACTTTACTGTTATCAATATCAAGTGTTGGATTCTGATCCATATTGTCAGTCACAGTCACATCTTTTTTATATGAGACCGTTTCACCTATATATGCGGTTATATCCTTAACTCCCTCAATCACAGGTGGCTCCGAATCACTCACAACCGTTAGTTTAGCTTTTACCTCTTTCTGATTTTTTCCTTCATCAGTTAACACGATTGTCACTTCTGACTCTCCGTCTTTTGATACATCGGGCTTATCCTTAAAGCTCACATCAACCTTTGTTGCATCCTTTATATCCGTCACAAACTGGTTTGCCTCAATTTGTCCATCTTTATTAACCGTCACATCATTTGCCTTTGCAGTAGGTGCTTTTGTATCTTCAATTGTCAATTTTGATGTATATTCTTTTTTTCCAACCTTTATAACAATTTCATGGCTGCCTATGTTTCCTGTATTAATCTGTGAAACGTCAGTCACAAACTTAGCATCTGCATTTTCCTTTTTCAGGAAATCTTTAATGTTGATTTCACTACCTGCCTCTAATGTTACATTCTTTTTTATCTTTGACAAATTACTTATTGCAAGGAACACTATAAAAATAAACACAATTAGTGTAGCAATACACATACCTGTCATTTTAATCCTCTGTGCACGCCTTCTTCTTGCTCTCATTTTTTGTCTTTTTTGGTTTCTATAGTCGTCCATTTCTGACCTCTCATGTATAAAAACTAAATTTTCTTCTAGTGCATTGTATCTCTTAAAGTGTAGTATGTCAACACTTAAAGTGTAGTTTATATGTATAAAACAACCCCTATTGCGTAGAATTCAATATTAAAATATGTACACTAAAAGTGTGGAGGTTCGCTAAAAGAGTATGATAAAGAATTTAGCTGGTAGACTAAAAGAATTGCGTATTCAGAATAAATTAACACAAAAACAGGTTTCAGAGCTATTAGGCATATCACCAAGCATCATTTCAGGTTATGAAACCGGAGAACGCACACCCAGTGCAGAAATTCTTCTTTCTCTATCGTATCTGTATAAATGCAGCACAGACTACTTACTTGGGAAAAGTAATGATATGCCCGCAATTTTACTAGACACCAATGGACTGACACCTAGCCAAATCAAGGCCATTTCTGCACTGATTGAATCTATACGTCAATAATTCTTAATCGAGTAGGAGGCGGTGACTAACCGCCGTCCTCTCACAGCACCGTACGTACCGTTCGGTATACGGCGCTTTCAATAGTTGACGTGCACAGACTGATAGGCTGTGGCTAAATCGTAAAAGCCACTGTTTATCAGTCTTTCTTTATTCAGCGCCCAAATCACAGCTTTGTTATTGCTGATATACCAATACTTTCTGCGACTGTTTGCTATTGTTGCCGCATAGTGTTCTGGGATTCCCAGCTTGACTAGATTTTTATATTTCGTTCTAGGTTTCTTCCACTGTTTCCATATGCACATGCGTATTCTGTGATAGAGCCATCCGTTGATATCATCTATGTTGTTCTTGATGCTTGCAATTCCGTAGTAGTTAAGCCATCCTCTTGCATACACCTTGATTTTCTCAAGGCTTGGCTTGATTGACTGACATCGCTTACGGGAAGATAACTCCTTCAGTCTGGACTTAAACTTCTTCCATGACTTCGGATGAACTCGGACATATATGCCTTTTCCGTTCCTTCCCAATGCAAAGCCAAGGAATTTAAAATTTCGGATTGCAAACACGCTGACTGTACGGCTCTTTTCTCGGTTGACTGTAAGTTTCAGCCTCTCCTCAAGATATTTTGTACTGCTTTCCAAGAGTCTCTCTGATGCTCGCTTGCTCTTTGCAAGAAGCACGATGTCATCTGCATATCTTATGCATGGAACACCTCTTTTCAGGTATTCCTGGTCGAACTCATTGAGGTAGATGTTTGCCAGCAATGGTGATAGATTTCCACCTTGTGGTGAGCCTTCCTCTGTGTCAATGACCACTCCGTTTTCCATTACACCGCTTTTCAGATAGCGCTTTATCAACTGTACTACACGTTCATCTTTTACATTCTTTCGGAGAAGATTGATGAGAATTTCGTGATTAAGAGTATCGAAGTACTTTGACAAGTCAAGGACTACAGCGAATGTATAGCCTTGTTCTGCATACTCCTTAACCTTAAGTATTGCATCTTTTGCACTTCTGTTCGGACGATAGCCATAGCTACCATCTGCAAACAGCGGTTCATAGATTGGCACTAACTGTTGGGTTATTGCCTGTTGAAGTGTACGGTCTATCACTGTTGGTATGCCAAGCTTTCGCACACCACCATCTGGTTTGGGAATTTCAACTCGTCTTACTGAGACGGAGTATACTTTCCACGATAAATGCGGTCAGTTATCTCTTGTTGATGTTCCTTTAGATATGGAAGAGCCTCTTCAATGGTCATGCCATCAATTACGCCGGCGCTCCCTTGTTTGCCTTAACTCTCTTATACGCTCTGTTAAAGTTGTCTTTATACAGTATCGTTTCCAAAAGTCTCGGCTGTGCACTGTCTCTTTCTTTCCATATCCGATTGAATGACCTGGACGCTTTCACATACCCTTCATGTTCCGCATTATCTCTTTGCGAACAGCCATTGTTTTCAATGTTTTCTGCCATAGACGGTCATTCCTCCTTTCTCGGTCATACTCAAGACTCCTACTGATTCGGTCCTTCACCTCTCGGCTACTATGACCTCTGCTGACTTCTATGCGTTCAGCATTGCTTTATGCAATGGTTACCTCTTTCAAGGCATACCGCACAGACCTCCCTAGGTACCACACGTTTCTTCCTCTCCATCCATCTGCCTCATTTATCATGCATGATTCCGTGTAGTTATTGGGCTTTAACATGGGTTGCTGTCTTACCCACATGCATGACCTCATATGAGATTTCTGTTCGTCAGACCAGAGATTTGCCCGTGAGTTGGTATATTCCTCACATCCAGCTTCCTTCAGATTCCATCTCACGATGGACACCCTTGCCTTCGGCTATATCCTTCCCACTACCGGGCGGATTCGGGACTTTAACCCGTTAGAAACGTGCGCCGCTAGGCGCACAACATAAAAATAAGAGTGGAGCCCGGTATATCCAGGCTCCACGCTTATTAGAATGCCGCTCTGTAAATCTCCACAATATCGTCCTTGCTAAGCGGTACAAACGATCCCTTTGAACCCTCGCAGGCCTTCTTTGCCATCACCTCAAAGTTCCTGTCGTCTGTGATTCCCACAGCTCTTAGATTTGCCGGAATGCCCATTGTCTCAAAGAAGAATTTCTTCAGTGCATCAATGCCTGCGTGTGCAAGTGCATAGTCATCATCACCGGAAAGTCCCCAGACATTTTTTGCAAACTCCACAAACATCGGAAGTGTGTCGTCATTTAGTATGTGCTCCATCCACGCCGGTGTGAGTATTGCAAGTCCCTCTCCATGAGTAATATCATAGAAAGCGCTCAGCTCATGCTCCATAGGATGTACGCACCATGCCGGTGAACAGCCATCGCCCACAACACCGTTGATTGCATGTGTGCCTGCCCACATCAGGTTGGCTCTGGCCTCGTAGTTGTCAGGCTGTGCGAGAGCAACCGGTCCATTTTTAATCATTGTACGTAACAATCCCTCCGCCATAAATTTCTGGCAGTCAGCATTCTCCATAGAGAAAATAATTCTCCATTGTATGGCTCATCATATCTGCGGTTCCTGCTGCAGTCTGTTTTTTTGATACTGAAAAAGTATATTCAGGATTTAATATTGACATAGTTGGCACCATATACGGCGATCCTGTTCCCCACTTTTCATTTTTAGACATATCAGAGATAACAGCAAAAGGATCCATCTCTGTTCCTGTTGCGGAAAGAGTAAGCACATCAAATATCGGAAGTGCCGCCTTGACCTTTGAGCCATCAAGCACCAGATCCCATGCATCACCGTCATACCTTGCACCTGCTGCAACAACCTTTGAGCAATCGATTGTACTGCCGCCTCCTATTGCAAGCACCATGTCGATACCCTCATTTTTACAGATTTCAACACCCTTTCTGACTGTCTCAATCTTTGGGTTTGGCTCCACTCCGCTAAGCTCAAACACGGTCAGCCCCGCATCCTTAAGGATCTTCATTGCGGTATCGTAGAGACCGTTTTTCTTTATAGAGCCGCCTCCGTACACTAAAAGCACCTTGCTGCCATATGCCTTAAGCTCTGATAAGCTCGAAATGGTATCCTTTCCGAAATGAATTTTTGTTGGAATGTTAAATGTGAAATTGTACATATATAATACCTCCTGCTAAATAATAATATTTTTTAATCTCTCCAAATCATCTGAATCAGGATGTGATAAAGCCTTGTCAAAATTTTCAATCAGCGCATCAATATTATCCGGATGCTCCGGGTTTTCTTTCATTTTCACATAGCGCTCCCTCACAGACTGTGGCATTTTGCCCTGACACATATACTCTCCTACAATAGTGTTGCTTGAATCAATGGCGCTTTTAACATTGCCAAGAATCTTTTGAAAATATGCATCACTTCCTCCAAAACCGGCTGTTCCGAACAGAAATATCTTTTTATTTTTCAATTTAGATAAGAAATCTAATGTATCGCTATCCGCGTTTCCCTTGTCCGTCCAAAATCCAATGTATAGCAATTCGGATTTTATCCCCTGCGCATCAGCCGTGCCAAAATAATCACAGCTCTCCTTTGGCAGGATTTCATGAATTTTATCAGCCAGCTTACGTGTGTTGCCTGTCATACTACTGAATATTATAGAATAATTTTCGTTGTACATGCAATATCCTCCTTTAAATTAAACTAATACCAAAAATGAAATTTTAAATTCCACCACCACATTTGGTGGTGGAATTTACTCCCGCACAGTAAAGGTTTACTCTTTCATATAAAAATGGTAAGGTTATCTTTCTTTCTGACAGCAGTAGAAAGAAGGATATCCATGAGTAAATATATTCCAGGAAACCAGAAGCACCTTTCCCTTGAAGACCGTATCTATATCGAAAACGAACTGAACAAGGGAGAAACCTTTAAGAACATTGCCCGCTTTCTTTGCAAGGATCCAACAACCATTTCCAAAGAAGTAAGGGCTCACCGTCTATCCGACTGGTATCACAAAGGTACTTTCTATAATGCCCATAACTTTTGTATTCATCGCTTCCATTGCCGGAAACCAATGTCGGAAAAATCATTCTCTGCGATGTAAAATGCACTTCCTGCCCCACCTGTAATCAAACTTGCAAGGATTTTGTGAAGGAACAGTGCAAAAGACTGGATAAGGCGCCCTATGTCTGTAATGGCTGCACAAAAAAGATAAATCATTGCACCATCGCCCAGAAATACAGATACGATGCACGTTTTGCTGATAGAAAATACCGTGAAAGCTTCCGGTTCCAGAGCCGGTATAAACATGACAAAACATGAATTACGCAAAAAGGATGGCATTGTTTCTCCTTTAATCGAGCAGGGACAATCTCCATATCAAATCATTACCAATCATCCAGAACTGGATATGTCAGTCCGTTCCTTGTACACCTATCTGGATCAAGGTCTGTTTACAGCCAGAAACATTGATTTAAAACGTAAGCTCCGGCTTCAAGCCACGAAAGTGCCATAAAACACAGATTACAAACAGAACCGTCTTCGAGAAAAGGTTATTCAGTGATTTTAGTGAGCTGCAGTTATCCTCTTTTGTAGAAATGGATACGGTACACTCATCCAGAGAATCCAACAAGACGTTACTGACCTTTTTCTTCACTAAGGAAAAGCTGTTCCTTGCCTTTCTCCTGAATCGTTGTACTAAAGGCGCTGTCCGGCTTATTTTTGACCGTTTAGAAAACGTATGGGCACCATGAGTTCTTATCTGTCTTTGAATATATCTTGACAGACAGAGGTTCAGAATTCGGAGATCCTGTCGCTCTTGAAACAGGACTGGATGAAATTCAGCGTACCAGCATCTACTATTGTGATCCCATGCGTAGCGGACAAAAGGAGGTTAGGGCTCACACCATGCTTCATGGTGCTTCCCAAAGGAACTAGTTTTGAATTTTTGACACAATGGGATGTGAATCTAATCGTGAATCACATCAACTCCACTCCAAGGGAAAGTCTTAATGGAAGCACGCCTTATGACGCCGCATTAGAGACACTCGGAAAAGAAACCCTAAACGCATTTCAGCTTAAGCGCATTGACCCTGATTTGGTCAATCTAACGCCTAAGCTGATTCGCTTCAACCATTAACAACCACTTAGAAATCTGCTGTCGGACTGGAAATTAAACTTTCACATTTTCCTCACATGACCGGTGGAATTTAGTCTCGCACACTACCTTCCAGTGGTCCGTTTGTCATACCATCAAATCAGTTTTTTCCAAGAAGTTACTCCTATTATAACAGAAATAAGCGTTTTGAGCTTATAAAACTCTTAGAAAATCAAGAACTTTTAAATGAGTGTGGAATTTACTTCTGCACTGGAATTTACTTTTTCAAGTTAGCAATTAAACTAATATTTGGGCATTTACACTTTAAATTCATCTTCATGTTTTTTGAAGAAATTATAAAAATATCGTACATTATCCAAATCACTCCATTTTGTAACATCATACTCTTTCGTATCAAGATTGTATATTTTAGCATTTAATGTTCCAAGCATAAATGGTGAATGCGTTGCAATAATAAACTGGCATTCTAACAACCTTGCCATTTTATTAATTTCCTCTGCTAACATAACCTGATTCGCAAGTGAAAGCGAAACTTCCGGTTCATCTAACAAATACAATGCATCTGGTTGTAAATACTCCTCAAAATATTGCATTGATGTCTCTCCGTTAGAATATTTTTCCTGTAAATTTTATATATTCTTCCTGCTTACACCCTTCTTTAGATGCTAAAAATTTTTTTGCTTCAAGTAAAGACATACCTCTCTTAACGTAATCATACTCCATGCCATCTGATAATATCTGCTTTTGTTGTATCTTCTTAATCTCATACAATATATCTTCACTTTTAATATATCGGCTATTTTCCGGTAATTTATTTATTGTATTTCCATAATCGTCTTCCCCCAAAGTATACAAGCATTCTCTGGAAAACGAACCACAGTAATCAACGCTTCCAAATGAATTGCTTGTTGCATATTCTTTCCCTTTTAGTTGTAAGCAATTGGCTATAATATTTAAGAGTGTTGATTTACCTGAGCCATTGTTGCCATAAAGTACAGTGATAGGTCTAAAAACAAATGGTTCAATATACTTATCCCGGAATACATTGTAGGGATAAATATTAGGATTATTCACTTTTCTTTTACTTAATCTAAAACTACTTAAATATATCATATCTTTTCATTATCCCTTTCCTGACAAAAGAGCTCCAACACCATTATTTCTCGAATATGTGAAAATGAAGGATTATTCACTAATACATCTGGTTTAGTTATGAATTGGTGAGACACTGTCACACTTTTTCCAAAATCTTGTGCAGTATTTATATAACTAATTTTTAAGTATTTCCTTATTTTCAAATGACAAAAGTATGCTAAATATTATTTCTAGCACTATCATCATTGTTACAAGAAAATAATTTGCAAAATTTAAGCCAACTATTAAAGATAATATTGGAATAATTATTGACAATATCAGATATGAATTTGAATTATATAACCAGCTATAAGGCAACAAATGTCCTCTGAAAATCATAGCAATAACCATATTACTATTGATGCAATAATAAAGTGAATACCTTTCTTTTGCTTTTGGCTACAATCTTCCTTTAATTCTTCTAAATTCATCCTTTTACTTCAACCTTTCCAAACTTCAAATGCCAAACACATTATATTAAAGATTTTGATCAATCCGATTTTCCTATCTATACTCAACGATTTCTTCCAATGGTTTCCTTGGTCTTTTAGCCGGAGCTTCATAGGCAAAGCCAACAGCAACAATTCCTGTCAACTGGCTGGCTGTTCCGATAAAATCCATCAACTCATTGTAGGCAAAGCAAGTATTGGCAATCCATAAGGTACCTAATCCATATCCCGTTGCCGTGAGAATCATATTTTCAATTGCCGCACCTATGGACAGTGAATCACAAATTTCAACGATTCGTTTCTCTCATCAATTTGTCTGAGCGCTGCCTCAACCGTATCTTCTAGTCCACTTTCTTCTCCTAAAATCATATATGCCTATTATATAATTCTTTTGAAACGATTACAAGCAAAGAAAGATACCGCTTACGATTGCCGAAAAAAGAAAGGCTATATTTTCTTTCACCCCTATCTGTCAATAGTTAACTGATTCTCAAATGTTCGCTAACTGATTCATAAAACTTAAACAATGGAATGTCTTTATAGTCTATTCCTTCATCCAAGTCTTCTGAATATAACAAAAGGGGGCTTTTAGAGGTGTTTTTCATGTCTATATGTAAACACAATACATTTATAAAAAAATAATCGAAATAATGAATTTCACATTTTATTACATCTTGATATTCATATTTATTCCCATTAATATAGAAGAAATCTTCATATATCTCATACTCAAATTCCTTTATGAATAATTTCCTTGTTGCTTTTTGATAAATATATGCTATTCCTACAATCATAAATGCATTCATAAAAATAAATGGAAATCCATTTATATTCAAGCACAACCTATTAATTGAATATTCCTCAGCAAATACTACCACAATTAACAGCAAGAAAAATATAAAAAATCTACCAAATAAGTGCTGTATTTTTATCGTTTCCATATAATACCTCATACTTTTCAATCAACCAAACACTATTCCGTTATTTTTATGAGAATCTCTTCTGTCAATAAAATTGCCAATGCGCATTCCCGTCTGCAGACAGTCCTGACTTTATGCTATATATTAAAAGCTTATTTTCTAATTTCTTCTGTCTAACAAAGCCTCATTTTTAGAAGCAAATCTTATAAAAAAACTGTTTGGCAACTCTGTATTTTTAAAAATCACAACATAAAATATTATAAGAATCAATTTTGTTACGTTTGATACATTTTCTACATTAACCAACAAAATATCATCCCACTTATAACCAAGAACACTGCCTATAGAGCTCGCCAATACATTAAATGCAATAAAAATAAGTAAAAATTGTCTACTCCATATATTTTTTGACCAAAAAGATTTTATATATTTACGTGATAGTATCAGCACAATAACAGAAACTACTATAAGAACAATGCAAACTAATGGTTTCTTATAAAGTTCAAATATATACTGCAAGCTAAACATGTTTATTAAAATCCCCATGCCGCGTCCGCCAAATATTCCCGATTCATTCAATTCACATTCAATTTTCTTGATTTCTGATATCATAGAAATATAATACACTGCATAAAACATCAAACATCCGATTAATAATACGCTAATATTCTGAAACTCATCTCCGGCCGTTGTCTTGTCTAATATATAGTAACTAATTATACCTAGTCCCCATATAATAAAATGTACGATATATTTTTTCACTCTTCACCCCTAATATCTACCATATCCCCAAACCATTTTTTTCTTTTTTGAATCAAATCCAATATACATTCCACCGTGTTTTTCACCTTCAGTAAAAAGCCAGCTAGATAACCCAAAAGCAGTTGACAGTGCTCCATCATAACACATATCCATATATGTGTACCTCCTCTTCTCTTTGTTTTATTTTTGCCATTCCCGTCTGCAGACAGTCCTGACTCTATGTAAAGCTTTTACATACAAAAATTAATCAAATTTCCCTGCTGCATCTGCTCCTCATTTATCTTCTTATAAGGATGTTTAAATATAAATACCAGCACTATACTTATGATTGTCATCATTACAATTACCGCAAAAAGCTTTGGGTTCATCTGAAACAGTATCACACCTGTGATAAGAGCCATTGATATATCCATGATAAGCAATAATGCTATATTTGTAAACATTTAAAATCGCCGGAAGTGTATATCTGCTAAGGAAGCCTTCCCTGTCAACCTTAACCGCCTGGCAGTTAAATCCAAGCTGCTCTGCACATTTTGACAGACCTATGAGATTTGTTCCTTTCTTTTACATCATCTATGTGCAATGCCACTTATTATCCCACCAACTATAGACACATTCCAAAACATATGCAGTACGATTGCTGATACGATATTATTAGTGCGTAAATATACATATGCACATCCCATTCCAAGTATGAAATATATTAATAAATTGCTTATTTCCGGCATAAATCCACTCTGTTTTAAGCTATTTATGTGAAACATTGCAAATATAACTGCACTTATTAACATATAAGCAACATTATCTGCCTTTAATATAGTTTTTAGAATAGTAATAACTGCACATCTATTAAATAATTCTTCTATTACTGGTGAAAATATTATAATTTTAATTATAACACTAGCCGATAACGCCTTCTCTTCTCCTTCTCCCAGCAAAACTTGAATTAATACTGACAAAAATGCTATTATTAAAAATACTGTACCTAATTTACATTTAAAATCTCTTTATCAAAGGGTTTTAAATCCTTTCCTCAAAATGGGTAAATATACCTATTGATAAAAAAAAGATTAAAGCATACATTATATAGTCGCTATATTCTATATAATGGTTTAATACAATATTCATGTATTTAAACCCACCAAGATATCCTATTATAAAATATTATGGCATATACTCATTATCGTAACTCTTATATATTTTTTTCTATTGTTATTTTGTACAAAAGTAGTCTCATATAAAATAATTTATTGAGACTACTTTTCATTTTCTGTCTATCCTTAAATATTTATTGCCTTATAAACATACAATATTTTAAAATAAATCGTATGATCCTAATGCATACAGAGTTGCTGCTGTGCATACTCCTATAGCCACCTTTACCTGCCATGGAACCGCTTTGATAAATCTCAATAAAGTTCCACCTGCTTTACTCAACATTCTTCCATATGATAATCCCTTATTTTTTTCAACAAAATGTCTAAATGCAGCCCCTGCATAACCTAATGAAAATACTGCAAGAATTCCACATACATTCTTAAGCACTTGACGTCCACTCCACCCTCCTTCCGTATAGCACATTTCCTCTTCATCCATTACAGCATAACTGCTTGGGAGCACCAGTGCTCCATCATAACACATATCCATATATGTGTACCTCCTTTTCTATTTGTTTTAATGTTTCTGTCATTCCTGTTTGCAACCAGGCACGACTTTATGTAAATGATCATTACATACAAAATTATAATCGCTAAGTGTAGCTCATCACTTCGCCATCATCCGGCTCTGTTTCATTCTCCTTATCCACGCTTTCGTCCTGCCTGATAACAAAATTTCCCTGCTGCATTTCCCATAGTCTGTAATACTGCCCTTTCTTTTCCAGCAGTTCCTTATGTGTTCCCTGTTCTACAATTTTCCCTTTATCCATGACTATTATTTTGTCACAGTTTTTTACTGTTGCAAGCCTGTGCGCAATAATAAGCATGGTTTTTTTTCTGAATTTATTGTATATCATATCAAAAATGATATTTTCTGTTGCAAAATCCAGATTGCTGGTGGATTCATCCATGATATAAAACTGATTTTCTTTAAGAAATGCCCTTGCAAGCGCAATTCGCTGTTTTTCACCACCGCTTAGTCCATTTCCGGCTTCTTCGAGATATGTGTAATACTGCATTGGAAGTCTCTTGATAAATTCATGTGCATCGGCCGCTTTTGCTGCCTCCCTGACCTCATCAAGAGTCGCACTCTGTCTTGTAACCCTTATATTATCATATATGCTTTTTGAAAAAAGCTCTATGTTCTGCGGTACATAGGATACAGCACGCCGGATATCGTCATTTCTGTATTCCGAGATATCCATGCCATCTATTGTTATGTCACCAGACTGTGGCTCATAATATTTAAGCAGCAGCTTAGCTATCGTAGACTTTCCGCTTCCGCTTGCGCCTACAAGTGCAACTTTCTGCCCTTTTTCTATCGTAAAACTCACATCATCCAGAGCAGGTTTTCGGTTTCCATAGCCGAATGTGACATGATTAAGCTTTATATCTCCATCAATCTGTGTTATTTCCTGATACTGTCTTTCGCTCTGCTGTTCTCTTTCATAATCCATGATCTCAGACAGTCTCTTCATGGAAATGTTTGCCTCCTGTATTGAAAGCTGCAGACTTACAAGATTGCCGATTGGATCCATGAAATATCCAGCCAGAGTCATAAACGCCATATAACTTCCAAGTGTCAGGCTGTTGTTTATCACCTGCATAATGCCGACATACAGCATTACGAGATTCCCTGCTCCTGATATGACACTTGATATGGTTCCCTGCACATTTGAAAGCATTCCCTCTTTATAACTTATCCTAAGTGACTTTATGTATTCGCGTTCTATACTTTCCAGTTCGATGTCCTCGTTCGCATTTCCTTTTATTGTCTCAACCGCGCGCAATCCTTCTATTATCTCTGAATTGAGTATTGATGACTGCTGCATCTGCTCCTCATTTATCTTCTTATAAGGCTGTTTAAATATAAATACCAGCACTATACTTATGATTGTCATCATTACAATTATCGCAAAAAGCTTTGGGTTCATCTGAAACAGTATCACACCTGTGATAAGAGCCATTGATATATCCATGATAAGCGATAATGCTATATTTGTAAAAATATCCTTTATGGTAAATGCATCTGAGAAACGTGTCGTAATGTCACCTGTTTTACGGCTTGCAAAGAATTTCATCGGCAGCTTGTATATGTGTTCAAAATATCCCAGCATAAGCGGAATATCTATCTTTATTGACAGGTGCATAAGTATCCACTGTCTTACAAAGCTGACAAATGTCGAGGTCAGTGAAATTCCTAGGAATACTGCAAGCATGATCTTTAAAACATCCTTCTGCCGGTAAGGCAGTATCTCATCATATATTATGTTGTTGAAAAGTGATGATAAAATCCCAAGAAGAGTTACAATAAGTGATGCCACAAGTGCATATATAAAAAGCTTTTTCTGTGGAAGAAGCAGCTTTATGTACCTGTCAAACAGCTTTGTTCCCTTAATCTTCTCACGTTCAAATTCGCTGTTTGGTTTTAACAGCAGCATCGCACCTGTAAATTTCTTATAGAAATCATCTATTGAAATTCTCTCTATATCCTTCGCCGGATCTCCCACTATCACATACTTTTTCGTTATCCTGAAAACAACAACAAAATGCGACATTCCCTCTTTAGTAATAACATTTGCAATCGCCGGAAGTGTATATCTACTAAGGAATCCTTCCCTGTCAACCTTAACCGCCTGACAGTTAAAGCCAAGCTGCTCTGCACATTTTGACAGACCTATGAGATTTGTTCCTTTCAGATCAGTTCCCATAAGATCCCTTAATTTTGTTATAGTGGTTTCTTTTCTGTAATGCAGACAGACCATACCCATGCATGCCGCTGCACAGTCTGTTGCATCATGCTGCTTTATAAATGTGTATCGCATTGTGTCCATTCCTGTTCGCTATATATTAATTTTCTCTTCTAAACATTATTTTTCTGCCATGTCTGTTTGCAACTGGGCATGACTTTATGTAAATCATGATTACATACACCTTTACCAGAACCAGTATCTTCTCTTTACCGCCACATACACAGCTATTCCTGCAATTATGCCGATTCCACCTGCAATCAGTATATATCTGACCGCTGCGCTGCCCTCTCTGATGGGCTTTGCCGTGATCATATACTTTCCTGGTGTGCTTAAATTAAGCCCGCTCATGTCCTCTGTACTCACAAGTTCGTATTTATGCTTTACGTTATTATATAGATACAGATATTTTCCTTTTACATCATCTATGTGCAGTGTCACTTCTCCGCACAGATACTCTCCATCATTGAGATTGAATTTTATGCTGTCTCCTGTCCTTTCGAGTTCTATATCCGTATTAAGTTCATTTTTATAATTTACTATCTTTTTTCCGTCTATTATGATGCTGTAGCCGTCTCCGGTCACTTTCATCGATCTGCCTGCTGTGTACAGTTCATATAGCATCTGCTCACTTATTACAGGTGTTTCGGATACATCAGTATTTTCATCAAATGTCTGTTCACTTGTATTTTCTGCGTCTGTACTATCCGCTGCCATAGGTTCAGCCACAGAACTTTCCGTATCTCTGTTTACGATTACCGAAACAGCGCCAGACAAATCCCCATTTGAAACTATTATCGTAGATGAACCTGTCTGTTTTGCCGTTACCACACCACTGCCCGATACTGCTGCAACTGATGTGTTGGTTGATTTGTATGAAACCGTCTGCTCTGCCTCTGCCGGAAACACAGATACGCTCAGTTTAAATGCCGTTCCCGGCTTCATTACGAGATATTCTTTATTTATATTTATTCCAGTGGTTTTTACTTTTACTGTCAGACTTACCTCTTTTATTATACTTCCGGCAGATACATATATGGTAACATATCCTTTTGAGATACCCTTTACTTCACCTGCTGAAGTCACAGTTGCTATATTTATATCAGATGAACGGAAGGTTATCGTGCTTTCCGTGGCATTCGCCGGAAGTGCTGTGGCTGTAAGGTTTATTGTCTTTCCTACTTCCACTTCCTCCTCATGATCTGATATCTCGATATCTGTTACCGGTATATTCTGTTCCATATCATGTACGTCTGTTTTGTCTTCCTTGTCCGTTTCCGATGCATTGGCCGTTTCTGATGCATTGTCCGTTTCCGGGGTTTCATCCATATCCGGTTCTGCATCATTTGCCATATCGCTTTCTTCCGCTGTCACTTCTGCAGCATATACAGCCATCGGTAAGTACTCCATACCCAAAGCCAGTATAAATATAACAGCAAATATTCTGATTCTGTTTCTTAACTTCATAACCTTATCCCATGTCATTTTCCGGTTTTTATTCCGAGTTTCTCAAGCACATAGTTAAAATATGTGACTTTATCATACTGTATCCTTGCAGCCGCCGTCATACCGTTAGTCACGCCTACCTTGTCTCCCTCACGGCTCAGCACATAATCCTGGTCTAGCACTATCATCACTTTAAATGCCTGGCTTGTCGCTCCATCCTGCCCTTCCTGTGTAGTGACATTGCTGTCTATCCGTGATACGCTTCCGCTTATCGTCCCATAGACATTCTGTGACAGACCGTCCATAACCACCTGCACTCTGTCTCCCTCACATTCTGGCCATATCAGATGTGGGAAACATATGCTTGAGATATCTCTAGGCGAATTTTCCGTGTGATTGTTGCCACAGTTGTCGTTGTCTGTACAACCACCACTCTTATAATTTCCAGCATATGCAGAACTCCTGATGTGGTAGCTTACCTCATAAGCATCCTGCCCCACTTGTCACCGCTGCAAGCTGTGCATCTATTGATGCAATTTGCAGATTCGCCTCAATCTTGTCTCGGCAGATTGTATGGCAGAATAATATACTTCATCAATCTTAACCCTGATTAGTTTCCCAAGCTGTGCCTGTATCTGCTCATCAGTATATCCATATGCCTGATACGTTGATACATCAACCTTATTCTGTTCCACCTGTGATTTGTAGGTTTCAAAAAGGCTCCAGTACAGACCGTCATCCGCTTTTGTCTCGTCAAAATAATTGGTAATTGCCTTTTATTATCGGTGCAGGCACTATACTGTGATATCTGTTCTTCATATGATTTTCTGTTGTCTTCAAGCTGTGTCTGCTGCAGATCATAATCAGTGCTTTTAATTGTAAAAAGCACATCCCCGGCTTCCACAAGTGCGCCCTCTTCCATGTTGCTGTCAAGAATCTCTCCCGTATAGCTGCACATGACATAATTTGACTCATCATTCGTCACAGTACCCTGTGCCTGTATGGTATACACCTTTGGTGTTTTTATACTCCATACTACTGCCACAATAAGAAAAACGGCTACAACTGTTATAAGTATATAGCCGAATGCCGGTGGATTCTTATCAAACAGTATTCTTGATTCCCTTATTTCATCTAAACTCTTAACGCTTCTGCTCATAACGCTTTTATTCCTTTACAGGCATGAATACATCTGCAACCATTGTCTCTTCTTCTTCGTTTCTGTCTACGTAGATCGTATAATTGCAGCCATCCAGCTCTCCTCTCCTATATTCGATGTGTAGATATTAGTATCTGCACACCGAACATATACTAAAATACATGATATAAAAATCACCATATCACATATTTTTCCTTATTTTTATCATCCAAAGATAATAATATCCAAAAATAGCACATGTTATTAGATTCCATTCATACAACACTGATAATACTATAATAAATTCAAATATTACAGCAATTGCACAATTAACGCCTCCTATTCTATCATTATTGTACCTTATAAACAAAATCATATATATCAAAATGATTATACACATTAACGCGTATTCTGTTTTTGTATTAGTTGTGTTCATAAACATACACGTAATAATTCCATTTGCCAATAGCCATTTATTCATTTCCTTTATACGGCAATCATCTGCTTTTTCGTACGTATCAATGAAATCTATCAACTTTATATGCTTTCCATATAACTCTTTACAAATCAGAATTGTTACTATTATCCCAATCATACTAAAACCAATAAGAGCATACTTAAACACAACACTATCAATTTGTGCACCAATAAATGATATTCCTATCAAGAGCTGTTTAATTATTACATTTACCTCTACGCACTTACTGTGTAATGAAATATATTCTTTGTCTTTAAGGAAATTTGATACTGATGCTCCTAAAAGTCCTACCAGTAGAAAAATAAACGATATAAGCACTAAATAGTTAAAATCATCTTCACAAATAAGTTTATATAATATAAATATTCCTGCATAATAGACTACGTCTGATATTATTAATATCATTCCCAACACTTCTATCCATCTCCAATTTCATTTATAAAACACAGTACAAGTGCTCTCACGACAATTAGTATTTTACCGTAATTCCTATTCCAACAGCCTCCTTAAAAGGATTCCAGTTCCATGACACTCTCACCCCATTATTTAGTGCTCCTCTAGCCAAGCCCTTTCCAAACGCTATAACCTGTCCTGCTGCCCATGTAAGTATACCTGCAACAACAGCAGTTGCTAACCCGCCAAATTTACTTACCTTATTAATCAGACATTTAGCTAACGTATACGTCAAAGCTCCTGCAATTGCCACTTGTGGAGATAATCCAATTGCACAAAGTCCATTTATGCATTACTTTTTGCTAAGATTTGCAATTTCCTTACCACCTTCTAAATATGTCATTTCCTCTTCATCCATTACAGCATAACTGCTTGGGAGCACCAGTGCTCCATCGTAACATAATTCCATTTTGTGTCCTCCTGTTTCTTTCTTCTAAACAATATTTTTCTGCCATGTCTGTTTGCAATCAGACATAACTTTATGTAAATCATGATTACATCCTCTTCTGCTCATAACACTTTTATTCCTTTACAGGCATGAATACATCTGCAACCATTGTCTCTTCTTCTTCGTTTCTGTCCACGTAGATCGTATAATTGCAGCCATCCAACTCAATATCATTCTCAAATGCATACACCCCAAGCTTATCATAAGCGAACTTCAGCTTATCATCCGGTCCGTTATATCTGGCATACAGACAGTTTTTTACACGCAGCAGAGACTCCATCCTATATGGCTGCTCTACGTTGTGGATAAAGTTGTTCGCCTGGAGCATAAACTGCATGTTGATATCAGGCTCATTATTTTCATCCAGCTCAACCTTTGAATATTGAATTAACGGTCCGATCTGGTTTGCTCCATGCGTCTGTATGTATGTACTTATTTTGTTAATTTCAGAATCAAAAAGATTTTGATCATCTGATTCAAGATCAAGCCTACGGACTATGACGTTTTGGAGTTTCAGTGTTTTGTTTTCATAAATATTTATGCTATTCATAATTCACTTCCTTTCTGATTTTTTATAGTATTGTTGTCAGAAGTGTTTGCAACCACTTCTGACTCTATGTAAAAGCTGTTACATACAAAATCACTACCTACTAAACTAAATATTCTTTCCCATTTAAATATTATAATTACCCATTTCTTATCTCTTATTAAAAAATGCCCATATCCACTGTGCCAGATTTTCCAATCCATACGTAACCATTATGTTTCGCCTCCTTTGTGACAATCTTATTATTCACCAAGGGATTGTCTACAAGCAACATATATGTTATTATCGGTTTGAAATTGTTATTAACGGTCATAATTATAAAAGAGGAACACTATGAGCCCTACAAAATATGCTATTGCCATTTGTGATGATGAAAAATACTGGCAGAATCAAATTCTTAATTGTTGTAAACTTTTGGAGAACGATATAAATTTTAATTTTGAATACCATATATTTTCATCTGGCGAAGATGTACTTAAATACCAGAGCAATATTGATATTTTGTTACTAGACGAAGAATTGCCAGGCACTTCCGGACAGTCAATTAAAGAACAGTTTGAAGCTTCAAACAAAAATACCATTATTATTTTTATTACCAGTCATAACGAAATAGTCTACGATTCTTTTGGTAAAAATGTATACGGATTTATCACAAAACCTATCAATCAAACGAATTTCAACAAGACTCTAAAGAAAACTATAAATAAAACAATAGCTGCAAAATATCTGACTTTTCCAGACTCAATTAATGATAATATCACTCTTTCATATCGTGATATTACCTATATGAAGGCAAATGGCAGCTATACCACAATTTATATGAGTGACTCAACCAGTCATCTTATCAGAAAAGGACTGAATGATCTGGAAAAAATCATTACAAACGATACCCTTATAAGAGTACATAAATCATATATCGTAAACTCATATTACATAAAAAAGTTAAATTCTGATGAACTTATTCTTACTACTGATACTACTGTTCCACTTTGCGCGAAGACGTAAGAAACAGGTCTCAGACTAAGATCGCACAAAATATTTATGAAAAGGAGAGCATATGGAACAATTGAACACCGTAATTTTCGATATCGTAATAGAATTTTACTTATTTTTTTATTGTACTCAGATACAATAAAAACCTCATTATATAAATTTTATACATGTGCTGTTATTTTCTTTTTCTCTGTTGTATTACTATACGTTCTACCAAATATAGCTTCTCCACTTATTGATTTTTTTCTTGAAATGCTGTTAGTATTTATCTTATTAACAGACAAATGGTACAATAAAATCGTTTCATTTGTCCTTGTATATATTTTGGATTCATTACTCTATCAGGCTCTTGCTCTTATTTGCGATTTAATCTTAGGTTTTCCAATATTTGTTGGCATGAATACGGTTAAAGAAAAAAATATAATAAAAACCATAGTAATCCTGATGCTGGCAATTGCTCTTTTTATAAAAATCAGGAAAAAATACCACTTTTCCTTATCTTTAAAAAATAAAATTTTTATATGCGGATATACAGGTACTATATGTATTATATTATCAATTTCACAGCTATACCAGAATCTGATTAATAGTTACTTTTTGTATTCATTTGCCTTACTGTGCATTGTATCATCCGGAATTATACTAGCTTACATTATCTCTTTATCTGAAAGAAATATAAATTATGAAAATTTACAGAAACAAACTCAGTATGTAAATATTTTAAAGCATTATTATAACGAAACCAAAGAGAAAAACTTAGAAATTCGCAAACTAAAACACGATATCAGAAATCAAGTTAATGTTTTATCCCAGTTACTGGAATCCGAAAACTATAAAGAAGCATTAAACTATATCGATTCTCTTAAAAAGCACACTTTAAATAAAACGCCTTCCATAATTGATACTGGAAATGTTCTTGTAAATGCTATTATTATGCAAAAGCAGGCAGAATATCCTGACATAAAAATCATATCTAAGGGGGCTATAAGAAACAATCTCACCATTAACGACTATGATTTATGCAGTATATTGAACAATCTTCTGGATAATGCTCTTGAATACAGTGCCAAGAATAATTTTAGTACCGTCTGGTTAAACATATATCTGGAAGCTTCTGTTTTGCTCATAGACGTTGTTAATAATATATCCGCACCTATAGATATCAGTAAATTCTCTTCAACCACAAAAGCTGATAATATAAATCACGGACTTGGATTAGCAATTGTTAAAGAAACGGTTCATTATTACAATGGTTCACTTAAATATGAACTCTCTGAATCACAAATAACTGCTAAAGTTCGGTTGTTTACTGTGGCATAAATCCCCATTATGAGTTATACTACTGTTTCATTACACTAAAACAGAAGAAATGAGGACAAACATGGACATTTTATCAGGCAATCCTATCAGGGAAAGCCTGATATGCTTCACATGAAAGCTTCACAGCTCATACTTGATGCTGCTGAGATTATCATGGCTGAGGCAGAGGTATAGACCACAGCATAAAAGTGGAATAACTCCAACATACAACTAAAGACCTTCCAGCCCACGTAAATCAAGCATTTCCGCCACTTTCTGTCATCTACTTCTCATCAACGACCTGGAAAATGAAAAACTTAAGATAATACGACTCCGGTACATTAGCTGAGTTGGCCCACAGTATCGGATGATCCGGTCCCTGTGTGCGGAACTCCACCTGGCGCAGCCTCTTGTGAGTGGCCTTTGCCGCTTCCTTGACCGTTTTTGCAAGCAGCTCCTGAGTCATGAAATGAGAGCATGAGCAGGTAGCCAGAAATCCACCATCCTTAACAAGCTTAAGTCCCTTCATGTTAATCTCGCGGTAGCCCTTTATCGCATTTTTGGTGGCCTCACGCGACTTTGTAAATGCCGGAGGATCCAGAATGACTACATCATATTTTTCACCATCTGCAGCGAGCCGTGGCAGCTCATCCAGCACATTTGCAACGCGAAACTTCACTGTGTCTGAGAGATTATTTCTCTTCGCATTTTCTGTAGCCTGCTTAACCGCATACTCTGATATATCAAGTCCTGTGACATCACTTGCCCCCGCAATTCCTGCATTGAGGGCAAATGTACCCATGTGCGTGAAGCAGTCGAGCACTCTTTTCCCCTTGCAGATACGCTGCATAGCAAGCCTGTTATACTTCTGGTCTAAGAAGAAGCCTGTTTTCTGTCCATTTTCCACATCGACCATATAGTGAACTGCGTTTTCTACTATCTCCACATTTGTGTCAAACTCGGCTCCTATAAAGCCTTTTACCTTAGGAAGACCTTCTTTTTTGCGCTCATTTGCATCACTGCGCTCGTATACTCCACGAATATTTATTCCGTCCGCCGCCAGCACTTCCTTTAACAGTTCAACGATTTTCACCTTAAACTGCTCCATTCCAAGTGCAAGACACTCCACCACAAGCACATCTGCGTATTTGTCCACTGTAATACCCGGCAGGAAATCAGCCTCGCCAAATATCACACGACAGCAGTTTAAATCAGGTCTGCCGGTTGTACCAATGCCTGCCATACAAGCCTCACCCACAGTGTCTGTTTCACCTGCTGCAGACACATTGTCATTGCCTCCTGCCATCACCTGCTTGCGATAATCCCGCATTTTGCACTCTCATCCTGAGGAAATTGTCATCAATCAGCTGGTCTGCTTTTCTTGTCATCATTCTGATACGGATTTTTGAATTCTGGTTTATGAAGCCGCGCCCCATCGGATATCCGTCGAAATCGTGCACCACAACAATATCTCCGTTCGTAAAGGTGCCTGTGATTGTGTCTATTTCATTGTCAAAATCCATGCGCCGCCTGCCTTTATAGTGCGTCCTTCGCCTTTTTCAGTGTTACAATTGTATGATTTTCCATTTTTGTTCCTCTTCTAAATTACTTCATTATTCCTTGCTAAAATCTGATTATATAGTTTATCTGAAATTCTATAGCCTTTAGAAATAAGTTTATCCATTTCAGGCTTTACTAAATTTATTAACCCTTTTGTTTTTGCCAAGCTCAAAATTCCTAAAACGCCTATTGTATCAATTAAAAATTCCGATGCCATTTTTCTTGCAGCATGCTCATCGATTATTGCAAAATCAATTCCAAGCTCTTTTGCACCAACAATAACTTCAAGCTCTCCAAAATGCAATCTTCCATATAATGCCTTTACTGTATCCGCATTTTTTACTTTGTATATGATAATTTTTCCTGAATTAACACACTCTTTAATCCTTTTAATTTCATCCTGATGATTTACAGAATCTGCACATAATTCATCGAAGACAGCTTCCGGAATTATAATGCTTCCAAATAAATCCCATAATAAATATAATCTATCTATCGAAATCAAACCTATAATAGGACTGGTATTGCATATAATGTCAATTTTTTTCATCCATTATTCCCCCAATTTGCTCAAAAAAACATCATCCATATCCATGTCATCCTCCTCATATTCTCCCCATGGTATACCATATACCTTAAGAATATCTATAAAATCCCATATACTTTTGCCTGTCAACTCCGCAGCTTTTTCTAAAGTAATAACTTTAGTAGTAAACAAACCTACCACCGCTGATAATGTAAGCTTATCACTTACTGTTTCGCCACCTTTTAGTATATATAAATAAGGTACTAAATCTTCTGATATTTTTATATCTATATTCTTTGAACTCATAGTCTTTCCCTCCAAATTCTAATATAATTCCAACATTACATTTCAATTATATGAAATCCAGGCAATATTTACAATACACAAATATTTCTGCAAAACATGCCGATATATATTATAATACAATTATAACATCCGACCGGTAAATGGAGATAAATATGATTACAATTAGCTTATGCATGATAGTAAAAAATGAAGAAGAGGTGCTCGAACGATGTCTGAACAGTCTCAAAGGGCTGATGGATGAAATCATCATAGTGGACACCGGCTCGACGGACCGCACAAAGGAGATAGCTGCACGGTATACGGACAAAATCTATGATTTCTCATGGTGCGACGATTTTGCTGCGGCCAGGAATTTTTCGTTTTCCAAGGCTACGCAGGAATACATATATGCACCTGATGCCGACGAGGTGCTCGATGATACCAACCGCAGGCGTTTCATGATGCTTAAGGCTGCGCTGCTGCCGGAAATTGAGATTGTCCAGATGAAATACATTACTCCAAGCAAATTCAACACAGTGCAAAATTCATCCTCAGAGTACCGCCCGAAGCTGTTCAAGAGGCTTCGCACGTTTACATGGATTAATCCGGTGCACGAGACTGTGCGCTTAGAGCCTGTAGTCTATGACAGCGATATCTGTATACAACATCTGCCGCAGGGCACTCACGGCAAACGTGATTTTACCATATTCAAGCGCTCCTTTGAAAGAAACGGCACCCTGCCAAAAAGTATAGCGACTATGTATGCCAAGGAGCTTTTAAAATGCGGAAGCCCCGAGGATTTTACCAATGCCCTGCCATATTTTCAGGGTGAGTACCGCAACAGCCCTGACATCGAATCCACCTGCGTGCTATCACGCTACTATCGCATGAATGGCGACTACGACAAATTTTTTTCTGTTGCCCTAAAAAATGTAGCAGTTGATGGCTGCAGTGAGGTGTGCTGTGAGCTCGGTGCGTACTATTTCGACAAGGCAGACTATGAGGAGGCAAGCCTGTGGTATTACAACGCTGCCTTCGAGACAAAGCCGGTACTCGATGTGGAGTGCGGCGGTGGCAAGGCGCTTCATGCCCTGTCTGAGTGCTACTCAAGATGGGCTGATGAGAAGCAGAAAAAGCTTGATTCGCTTCCTCCTAAATCAAGGAATGTATTTAAAGGCGATAAGGAGCTGATTGATTCACTGCGCAGCCAGGCGGCCGATTACCAGAAGCAGGCTGAGGAATGGATGCTTCCGGAGGGTGACTAGCAGAGGCTGTCATATAAAAGTCTCTACCAGCATTTACCAACTTGTAAAATCCCCTCTAAAGTGATAATATAGAGGTTATAGGGTTTGTTATTTTTTTAACGTAGCATTTTTGCTACTATCATTTTAGGTATCTAAGGAGGATTTTATGAGCTTTTTAGAAGAGTACAAGCAGAAACTTGTCTCAGCAGATGAGGCAGTAAAGATTGTCAAATCAGGCGACTGGGTTGACTACGGCTGGTGCACAGGCACACCTGATGCCCTCGACAAGGCACTTGCCAGAAGAACTGATGAACTTAAGGATGTCAATGTACGTGGTGGTATTTTACTTAAGCCACTTGCCATTTTCGAGCGTGAGGATGCCGGCGAGCACTTCACATGGAACTCATGGCACATGGGCGGTTATGAGAGAAGGCTTATCAAGAGAGGCTGTTCTTTCTACTCACCAATCCGTTACTCAGAGCTTCCTCGTTATTATAGAGATTCAACAACACCTGACGATGTCGCTATGTTCCAGGTTGCACCGATGGATTCACACGGTTACTTCAACTTTGGTCCTAACGCATCTCACCTCGGTGCTGTATGCGAGACTTCAAAGAAAATCATCGTTGAGGTCAATGAAAACATGCCTCGCTGTCACGGCGGTTCAGAGGCCAATGTACATATTTCACAGGTTTCTTACATTGTTGAGGGTGACAACCCTGCAATCGGAGAGCTTGGTGCCGGTGGTCCTGCAACAGATGTAGACAAGAAGGTTGCAGAGCTTATCGTTGACCAGATTCCAAACGGTGCCTGTCTCCAGCTCGGTATCGGCGGAATGCCAAACGCAGTAGGCTCACTCATCGCTGAGTCAGACCTCAAGGATCTCGGTGTCCACACAGAGATGTACGTTGACGCATTCGTTGACATCGCAAAGGCCGGAAAAATCACAGGAGCAAAGAAAAACATCGACCGTTATCGTCAGGCTTACGGCTTCGGTGCCGGAACCAAGAAGATGTACGATTACCTCGATGAGAATCCTGAGCTCATGAGTGCCCCGGTAAGCTACACAAATGATATCAAGAAATATTGCCGCACTTGACAATTTCATCTCAATCAATAACTGTGTAGACCTTGACCTCTTCGGACAGATCAGCTCAGAGAGCTCAGGCACAAAGCACATCAGTGGTGCCGGCGGACAGCTTGATTTCGTTCTCGGTGCTTATATGTCAAACGGTGGAAAGAGCTTTATCTGCTGCTCTTCAACTTTCACCGACAAGCAGGGCGTAGTTCACTCACGTATCCGTCCTACTCTTGTAGAGGGTTCTGTCGTTACTGACACAAGAGCCAACACTCACTATATCGTTACAGAGTATGGTATGGTAAATGTAAAGGGTCTTTCTACATGGCAGAAGGCAGAGGCAATCATCTCAGTTGCTCATCCTGATTTCCGTGATGAGCTCATCAAAGAGGCTGAGAAGATGCACATTTGGAGAAGATCTAACAAATAATTAACTTTGGATATGATTTTTAAAATAAAAGCGGTTTCAGGATACAATGTCCTGAAACCGCTTTTGTGCTCTTAATCCGTCCCACAAACTATATTTTCAAAAAGTTAAAGCACCTCTTTTAGCACTTCCTCAATCTCGCTCTTTGCTGCCTTTACAGAGCCCTGCACCATAACCGGCTTACCACCGCCTCTGGCGCCCAGCTTGTTCCTCAGTGCTGCGGCAACTGTATTGCAGTCTGCATTCTTGCTTCCGATAATAAAGCTATAGCCCACCTCATCATTTCCTGTAAAAAATGCACTAAAGCCACTATATTTCTCCACAAGACCATTGACGCAATTTCTTGCTGTATTCGTATCAATGCCGTCCTCAAACAATACTGCATTGTCCGTATCAGCAGGAAGCTCTGCTACCTTATAATCCAAAAGCGCTGACTTTGCAGTGCCAAGCTCTGACTTAAGTGACTGGTTTACTGCCTTAAGCTTTGTGACGTTATCCACAATAGCCTCCTGATTTGTGGTAAATATTCCCATGAGCTCTGAGATAATGTCGCACTTTTGTCTGAAAGCCTGCAGTGCCCTGAAACCACAAAGGATGCTGATTCTGACGCCTCCTTTATAATTCTGATAATTCATAACCTTAAGCATGCCAATCTCGCCAGTGCGCTTCACATGCGGCGCACAGCATGCACACACATCATACCCCGGCACTGTCACTATTCTGACCTGTCCTTCAATCTCGATTTTGCTTCTGTACTCCAGCTGCGCAAGCTCATCCCTTGACGGATATGTCACCTCTATCGGAATATTTTTTGAAATGGCTACATTTACCTCATGCTCCACCTCTGCTATATCCTCCGGTGAAATCACTCCACTGAAATCCATTGTCACTACAGAATCACTCAGATGAAAGCCCACATTCTCAAAACCAAACCTGCGGTGGACAATTCCTGAAAAAATGTGCTCTCCACTGTGTTGCTGCTGCATATTGTAAAAACGATGCTGCCAGTCTATTTTGCCACATACGTGGACGCCTGCTGCAAGCTCCGCTTTCTCCGGCTCAAATTCACTGCCGGTGATTTGCTTACCAGCTTCCTTTTCTGCCTCGCAGCAATCACCTGCGGAAATATCCACCGTATGAGTAATGACTCCATTCTTAATCTGCACATCAACGACCTTGTAGCCTCCAAGTATTCCCATGTCCGGGCTCTGTCCGCCCTCCTCCGGGAAAAATAAAGTCTGATTTAATATTATATCAAACTGCTTATCATCTGCCTTGTTCGGCTCGCAGGATATAATATCTGCCTCAAACTCTATGGCATATGCATCCCTGTCGTATAGTTTAATTGTTTCTGTCATACTCATACTGCTTGTTCCTCTCGCTCCATATTCTTATGCATCATTGCTATGTCCTATTATAGCGCATTAATAATTCATATGAAACCCCTAAATCTGGTTTCCCACAATCCTGTAGTATGCTCTCGAAGTAATCTTGAAAACAATATAGTATATGACCATAAACACCAAAAGCGTAGCAACCATACAGATCACAATAACTTAATATCCGTAAGATTGAACATGACAAGCAGTCTGCGAAGCAGAGGAAATGCTGCTGCAAGATGACACGCTGCAAGGATAATCGGCAGGAAAAATACCATACGCACCTGTGAAGTAATGGATTTCTTCACCTCGTCATTGCTCATGCCCACCTTCTCCATAATCTCATAGCGTGCTTTGTCATCATAGCCCTCTGAAATCTGCTTATAGAAAATAATCATCACAGTAACCATAAGAAACATCGTTCCAAGGAATATTCCGATAAAGAACAGTCCACCATACAATACATAAATCTGTTCTCTGTTTGCATCACGGCTTTCCTCATAGAAGCCTGACACATCTGATTTTACACTGTTTTCCTCAAAATGCTTATCCAGAGCCTTTGCCACGGCAAGCTTATCCTCACTGCTGCCGTACAGATTATAATCAATTTCATTGTTGAGCATAGTCGGCACACTATCCCCTCCCAGCGAGCTGTTCAGGTTAAATATCTCTGCAAGTGTTGCCTTGCTGTCTACCACTACATAGTACACACCACTATACATAGAGGACATATAACTGTCTTTACTTACAGCAGTTTTTTCTGCCGCAGCCACTTTAAATTCTTTGCCCAACAGATTAATTATATCGCCATTAAACTTTTCCGTTCCATAAACAGCCACCGAACCGGTATCAAGCTGTGGGATTTTTTTATTCAGCCTCTCTTTAAAGCCGGTCTCCATCTCATCAATTTCATCTCCTGTGACAAAATACAACAGGGAAATATCGTTATCGAAACTTAACACCGGCTTAAACTCAGTCCCCTCTCTAAACACTGTCCAGCTAAAATAAGTGTAGCTTTTGCTGTCTTTAACATTACAAGCAGAGTCAGCTATTATTTTATCCGAATCCGCAGCAGCTTCTTTAAGTGCATCATCCAGATTCACATCATCCGGCACTTCCTTATACCAGCTATATACACTGATATCCGAAGGATATCTCTGCTTAAGTTCTCCCTCCATGCCCGCATACATACTCACGGTTGTGGAAACAACAACCAGCACCATTGTGGAAAGCACGCATATACTCGCTAGTCCGCCCGCATTCTGCTTCATTCTGTAAATCATTCCCTGAAACCGCCGCAAAGTGCTTTTTATTATAGTAAAACTTCTTGTTTTTCCTGAGTGCCTTAAGTATCACAATGCTTCCTGAAATAAATAAAAGATACGTTCCGATGATGACAAGCAGCACTGCGACAAAGAACAGTGAAAGCACCTGAAGAGGGCTCTTTGTGGTAATCGCAATATAATATCCCCCGGCAAGACAGCCTAGTCCGATTATAGCGATAAGCCATTTGCTCTTTGGCTCTTTCTCACCGACATTGCCACCGCGAAGCAGCTCTATCGGATTAGCAAGCTTCACCTGCATCAAGTTATAGATGAGAGTAAGAAAATACAGCACTCCAAAAATAAGTATTGTATTTACGACAGCGCCAGTAGATACAGTGAAATCAATCTGCGCTTTAATATTTATAATTCTATAAAGAAACATAATCAACAGCTTAGGAAAATAAAATACCGGCTATAATTCCGGATACTATTGCTGCGAGTGCTACGGTAAGTGTCTCAATTATCAAAACTCTCGCGATATGACGTTTTTCCATGCCAAGAATATTGTATATTCCTACCTCTTTCTTGCGCCTTTTGATGATAAAGCTGTTTGTATAAAACAGAAAATATATATGAAAAAATCGCTATTATTCCGCATCCAAGCCCCATTATATCCGCCAATATCTCGCACCCGGCACCTTGCCAAGTCCCTTTGAGTTGTTTAGAAAACATCATCACATAAAACATGGCTATCATGACCATTCCCGATATAATGTAAGGCATATAGAGAGTCTTATTATTTTTTATATTTGTAAATGCCAGCCTGCTATATATTTTATTCATGCTTCTCACCACCTGTCGTAATCAGCATAAGTGCGTCCTGAATCTTCACATAGAGCTCGTCATTTGTAAGATTGCCACGGTAAATCTGATGAAACACCTGACCGTCCTTTATGAAAAGCACCCTGTTGGCATGACTTGCAGCCTTTGTGCTGTGTGTCACCATGAGAATGGTCTGTCCGTCCTCGTTTATCCTGTTGAACAGCCTAAGCAGACTGTCTGTTGCCTTTGAATCCAGTGCTCCTGTTGGCTCATCAGCCAAAATTAATTCGGGATTTGTTATTATCGCACGTGCCACTGCCGCCCTTTGCTTCTGTCCTCCTGACACCTCATATGGATATTTATTAAGCAGCTTTTCAATTCCAAGCAGCGAAGCTATAGGTGCAAGCCTTTTCCATATCCTATAGTCCACTGACAGCACAAAGCGGTAAAAAGATATTGTCCTTCAGTGAAAAATTGTCAAGCAGATTAAAATCCTGAAATACGAAGCCCAGATGCTCACGTCTGAAGGCAGATATCTCCTTTTCCTTCAATGAGACAAGGTTCTTTCCATTTAAGAGTACCTCTCCCGCTGTCGGCTTATCAAGTGCCGCGAGAATATTTAAAAGTGTCGTCTTTCCTGAGCCGGACTCTCCCATGATTGCCACATACTCACCTTCCTCTACAGAGAAATTGATGTTTTTTAATGCCTGTACCTGATTGCCGCCAAATCTGGTGGTATATATTTTTTTGAGGTTACTTACTTCTAAGATTGCCATTTCAATGCTCCTTTACGATGATTTCAAAATGTTATTTAAACTTCTATTTTTGTTACCTTTATTTTTAATATGACGTCATAATCGGCTTCACAACTTACATTGTTGATGCTTCATGTAATTATAATAACAAAATGCCGGAATGTATGCTATCGAATCAGCTTACATTTCGACCTCGTATCTTACATTTTTGTAAGAAATGACAAAGAAACTTAATCTTGAGTAGCAAAAAGAGGATTGGCACAGATGTGCTGATCCTCCTTTTTATCTACAGATTTTTAATTACCTCAACTCTTGTGACAACGCCCTGCTTCACATTATCAACTCTGAGCGCACAATCCTGGTAATACACACAGGCTCCGATTGACACATTTTTACCCTCATCCTGCAATTTTTCGCTTATCACATCTCTAAGCAGCTTTGTCTTTTCCTCCGGTATATTTGTTCCGGAAATAAAATTCGCCCTCGCTACCGTCTGGCTGCCACGGCATATCATGTGGTCTGCCTCATCAAAGCTGCAGAAAAGGAATTTTCTGATGGCAAAAAGCGCCGCTATCGCACCTATTCCGACAAGTGTCTCATATACATTGAGATGCTCCACGATCATCTGCCTGGCTGTCGCAAACAAAAGCACCTCTATGATTGTGCCCGGCTTATGAGTACAGAGCATTTTCACAAACTCCACGCCGATTGCAAGCGACATGATATATTCCATGTAATACTCCAGTTTAATTTTATCATGCCATATATCAAAAAAGCACTGCCCTATAAGCTTTATAATAAGCACCACTATCACAAACACCAGTACTGCCGACAGAAAAAGTTCCACGTAGGCTGCTACATTTTTCATTGTTTTTCTCAGGAATTGCTTCATTATCATTTATTCCTCTCTTTTTTAGTTACCGGCAATAATCTTTTTTATTGCAGTAATTTATTTTAATATCCTATGGAAATGATTATCATACTATTCTAATTTCATATATCTAAAAGCTCCCACATAATAGTCAAATTATGTGAGAGCCTTTGCGCGAAAAATTATATTTTTTTATGTTTTCTCCCGCATTCTGCGGGTATATATTTTGCCAGAATACTTTCATGGCAATTAGGGTCTAAATAAATTTGATACCAGGCTCCGGCAACTATTTGATGAATCCTACCTGCTTGCAGATTTCCTCTGTTGCTGCATCTTTTTTCTTGTTGAACTCAACTTTCTGCTGCTCGAACCAGTTGTTACCCTCTGTATCTATAGATACGATAAGTGGGCCAAACTCTTTCACACGGCAGTTCCAGAGTGTCTCAGGCATTCCGAGATCTCTCCACTCTGCGCGGACGATTTCCTCAACCTCTGTTGCGGCTACTACTGCATTTCCTGCCGGGAATACGCAGTGAATGGCACCGAACTCTTTACATGCACGCTCTGTATTCTCTTTCATACCACCTTTTCCGATGATAACACGTACGCCGGTCTCTTTTACGAACTCGTACTCGAATTTCTCCATACGCATACTTGTTGTCGGTCCAACAGATACCATCTCAAATTTGTCATTCTCGAGTGGACGGATGATTGGTCCTGCATGGAAAATAGCATTGTTTCTTACGTCTACCGGAAGTCTCTTCCCTCCTCAACGAGACGTCGATGTGCTACGTCACGGCATGTTGTCATGCTTCCATTTAAGTATACAATATCTCCTATTTTTATTCCTTTAAGATCCTCTGCTGAGATTGGTGTTGTTAAAATTGTTTTTCCATTAATTCTCTCTACCATTATAATTCCACCCCCGAATGTGTTGTGATTGTATAGTTAAGGTCCTTATCAAAAACAATGTGTCCGCGTCTGTGACTCCAGCAGCCTACGTTTACGGCTACACCGATTGTAGATGGATGACGGGCTGTGTTCTCGATATTTACACCCATTACTGAGTATTTTCCGCCCATTCCCTGAGGTCCAAGACCGATAGCATTGATACCATCCTCGAGAAGTTTTTCCATCTTTGCGGCTCTCTCGTTCTCATTGTGAGATCCGATTGGACGCATGAGTGCTTTCTTTGATAAAAGTGCTGCTGTCTCAACAGATGTTGCTACACCTACACCTACCAGGAGAGGTGGGCATGCATTTAAACCATAAGTAGTCATAACATCCATTACGAATTTTGTAACTCCTTCATAGCCCTCTCCAGGCATAAGTACCATAGCTTTTCCCGGAAGTGTACATCCACCTCCTGCCATGTATGTGTAGATCTCACATTTGTCACTGTTTGGCACGATATCCCAGAATACTGTAGGTGTTCCTTTTCCAACGTTCTTGCCTGTATTGTACTCATCGAAAGTCTCAACACTGTTGTGACGAAGAGGAGCCTCAAATGTAGCTTTTACAACTGCCTCTTTTAAAAGTCCCTCAAGCTCATCAATAAGTGGGAATTTTGTTCCACATTTAACCCAGAACTGAAGTACTCCTGTATCCTGGCAGCTTGGGCGGTTAAGTTTTACCGCAAGCTCCTGATTTCTAAACATTGTATCATAGATTGTTTTTGAAAGAGGACTGTCCTCTTTGTCACGGAGTTCTGTCAGTTTTGCAATGACATCATCCGGTAATTTTTTTGCTATATGAGCGATAAAATTTGCCATATAGGTGGTAAGCTGTTCTACCTGTTTCTCGTTTGACATAGTTTTTCCTCCTAATATAAATCTTATAAATAATTAAATATTAATTTATTGTTTACCCACTCCCATCCGTTCTTATGGGAAGAACGGATAGAAAATCGGCAGTAAGACCATACTTACAATGGTCGCCACTACTATAAGCGGAATACCAGCCTTTGCATAATCCTTGAAGGTGTATCCTCCGGCTGTAATGACCATTGTGTTGGCAGGCATACCGATAGGTGTGGCGTATGCACATGAACCACCGATAACACATGCCATAAGTACTGCACTCGGGTCAGCTCCAATCTCTGTGGCAATTGATACGCAGATCGGAACCATAAAGTGCTGTTGTGGCGGTATTTGACATAAAGTTCGTAAGTACACAGCAAAGCATGAACACTACGAATGTGAGAACGTATGGTGATGGATTTTTGCCAAGTATACCGATAACCGCTGTTGCGATTTCCTCGCCTGCCCCGGTCTCCTGAAGCGCCGCTGCAAGTGAAAGAGTTCCACCAAATAAGAAAATGGTTTTCAAATCTATTGATTTAAGTGCGTTTTTCTCACTAATAACGCCTGTAATGATAAGGGCAAGTGCTCCGACACAGCCGATGACACAAAGCTTTATGCCAATCTTGTCCTCGAAAATCATTCCCAAAAGTGTAAGGATTAAGATAATCAATGACATCATCTGTTTCCATTTAGGGACATTTGAAAAATCCTTCTGCTCATCATATGAGCTTTCCGTACTGCCCTGCTTTTCAGGCAGGAATTTGTATCCTATAAATGCAAAGTACAGAATACCTGCTATAAGTATCGGAAGTCCTACCTTTGCATACTCGAAAAATCCAAAGCTAAGTCCAATCTCTCCCATAGCTGATTGTGCTATGAGATTTCCCGGTGCACCGATGAGAGATAAATTTCCACCCATGGCTGCTGCAAAAACAAGTGGCATAAGAAGTCTCGATCTCGAGTATCCTGATTTTGCTGCAATTCCGATAACTACCGGAATGAGAACTGCTGCAGTTCCTGTGTTTGAAAGTACTCCGCTCATCAGTCCCACAATCACCATGATTGCTATGATAAGCTGCCTCTCTGTTTTGGCGAAGTGTGTGACCACTCCTCCAATTTTGTTTGCCATACCGGTTTCAAACAATGCTCCTCCGACGATAAACATCGCTACGAAAAGAATTACATTGCTGTCAGTAAATCCCGAAAAAGGCTGTTTTCCAATCCAGTACTCCTGTGATAACAAGACCGACGCATACTATCATGGATGTAACCCCAAGCGGAATCTTTTCCCACACGAACATCACAACGGCAAACAATAAGAATAAAAGTGTTATTGTTGCTGGACTCATATCATTTTCCCTCCTCCGTTTAATATTTGATATTTGATATTGTATCCAATTTCTGAGTTTAAGATATAACAAAAAACCGAAATCGTCAATACCTTTTTGACAATTTCGGCAATTTATATATATTCCACCTATTCAATTTGTGCATCTATTACAAGTAATGTGTTAAATTAATAACTTACATCTACACATAATATGTCAGCATATCATCACGACTACGCATGATATGCTCATACATCCTCCGCTGTGCAAGCTGCACATCATGAGCCTTGATTGCTTCGTATATAGCCTCATGCTCCTTTATAGAAATGCCCGCATATTCCTCCTCTGTGACCATGCTGCCCATTGAAAGTCCGTTCCACAGTTCTGCGATCATATTTTCCATCTTTTTGTTGCCGGATGCTGCCCAGATTTCACTATGAAACTCACGGTTTAAATCCGCATATCTGCTATAATCTCCGGAAGCGGTCATCTCCCTTGCATCCAGGTATGACTGCTCTATCTTGCTGATATCGATATCAGGTGAAGCAGCAAAACCTGCACATGCGCCCTCGAGTATGCCTCTAATCTGATAGTGCTCCCTTATGTACGTCTCTGTAATTCCAAGTACTATTGCTCCCTTATTCGGTCTTAGCTTGATAAGTCCGTCATGCGCTAATATCTGAAAAGCCTCACGCACTGGAGTTATAGATACATTAAGCTGCTGCGCTACACTTTCCAGTGTAAGATTTTCTCCCTCTTTTAGCTGTTTTGACAAAATTGCCTTGCGCAGCTCCGATGCTACACGCTCCTTCGCTGACGGAATCTTTATCGGTTTAAGTCCTATCATAATTACTTTTTCCTCTTGTTATCTTTTAATTTTATATGCTTCCGAATCATCTGTCATTATTCAGTATAAAACTAAGCCACCAATTACCTGCTGCTTTCTGTCCTCTCTGCTATAACAGCCTCACAAAGGCTTCCAAAATATTCTCCCAAAAGTTCTCTGACAATCTTTATATCCTTATCCGAATATGCCTCTGCTACTTTCGATAACAGCTCAAGTCTTCGCGCATTTTCCCTGCCTGCTGCCGTCTCTTCAACCGCAAACCTGATATAGCACCAAAGACCATTTTCAAGAATATGTGTAAAATACTCGTTATGACTATTGGATATAATTGTCTCATGAAACTGCAGCTCTGCAGACAATTTTTCATTTATAGCAGATGGCTCATGTACGCAATTGGGCTGCTCACTGTTATCACTGACCGCTTTATCCCACAAACATATACCAGACTGCAGCATGCCCTTTAGCAGTTTTATCTCCACATCTGAAAGCAGCTCATAGATTTCCGTTATCACCTCGTCCGAAAAATCAGCCACCACCACATGCCTTGTTGCCAGTCTCTTTGCCAATCCCTGCGACTCAAGTATCTGCAATGCCTCCCTGATTGGTATTCTCGAATAACCGAGACTATCCGCAAGCTCTTCCTGTCGCAATGGCACTCCTGATGACATACGTCCTGATAAAATTTCATTCTGAATAGCTTCCGCTATATAATCACATACTCTTTTATTTCTCATAATATATTATTATATATGATTTTGGATACAATTTCCAGTCAAACTTATTACACCAATTTATCCTAATCTCTCACATCCGCATAATCCAGATCAAACCCTATCCACACCTTAGTTCCTTTTCCAATCTCTGACTCCATGCGGATTGTATGCCCCAGCTTGTCTGCCATCTGCCTGCACAGATAAAGCCCAATTCCCGTAGCCTTCTTTATCGGCATGACCATTGTAGCCTGTGTAGCCCTTTTCAAAAACGCGTGGCAGATCCTCGGCTTTGATTCCTATTCCGGTATCCTTTATTGTAATAAAAAACCTGTCTTTTTCCTCTGCAGTTTCTATTGTAACAAAACCCTGCGGTGTATATTTTATGGCATTTGAAAGTATCTGTTCCAGCATAAATGCAAGCCATTTTACGTCAGTATATACCTCCTGCCCGGTTCCTGAATAATTTATCCCAATATGCCTTCGTATCATAATTTTTGCATATTTTTTAATGGTATCACGTATGACACCATCCACACTGACTTTTTCAAGCACAAAATCATTTTCGGTGCTGCTCACACGCTGATACTGCAAAGCCATACTGACATATTCCTCTATGCGGAACAATTCGTCCTCAAATGAAGCCACATTATCTGACAGCTCTGTAAGTGCAGCCTGTTGTTTCAAAGCAGCATTTAATCCGGCAGCACCGATATTCCCACCGGTCATATCGCCTATATGGCACTGACTCTGTTCATCATCACATATAAGCTGCCCAAGCTCCTCCCGCTCTGCCTCAAGCAGTAGTTTCATAGCCGATATCGGAGGTCTTTATCTGGTGCACCCACATAGAGTAATAATCTCTCATCTGTGATTGTCTGATTGCAGCACTGCTTTCTGACTCACTTCTTGCAATACTTTGATTTTCCAGCAGCCGGTGATAAAGTATCTCCACATCATCTGTTGCTTCCGGAAGCTGTGCCTGTTCCTCAACCGGACGCTTTAAAGCATTGCTTAGAGCTTTTACCTTACTGCTATATCTGAAAAATCCAACCAAAACTGTTATCAGAAGAAGTATTGCATCAAGCACTGCCGCATACATCAGATCCTGTTTGCGCGCACCAATCAGGTACATGTAAAGCAAATGGATACATGACATTGTGACTATCATCAGAATCCATATATAGTTTTGTTTTATAAAATTTGTCAGATGCGGTTTGTTTTGTATTTTTGCCATGACCTCTCACCCCAGCCTGTACCCAAGCCCCTTTTTTTTGTGACAATAAAGCTCTCAAGCCCTATAGAATCCAGCTTTTTACGCAGCCTGTTGACATTCACCGAAAGTGTATTCTCGTCCACATACGCATCACTCTCCCACAGCTTTTCCATTAGAAGGCTGCGTGATACAATCCTTTCTTTGTTGTCAAAAAGTGTCTGCAATATTTTGAGCTCATTCTTTGTAAGCTCGAGCCTTTTGTCGTCATAGGTTATGGTGGCATCAGATATATTGAGCATGGCGCCATTATGCTCCAAAACACTGTTGTTTGCGCCAAAATCATAGCAGCGCCTGATGATAGCCTGTATCTTTACGGTCAGCACATCGAGGTCAAACGGCTTTGCTATAAAGTCGTCTGCCCCCATACTGACTGCCATCACTATATTCATATTATCAGCTGCGGATGACAGGAAAACCACAGGAACCTTTGATACCCTTCTGATTTCCGTACACCAGTGATACCCATTGTAAAACGGCAGACCGATATCCATAAGCACAAGATGCGGATCAAATGATGCAAATTCTGACATTACAGCATCAAATTTCTGCACCACATGCACATCATAATCCCATTTTTCCAAATGTCTTCTGACAAGCTTTGCTATGGTCTCGTCATCCTCAACCAAAAATATTCTATACATTATTTTCCGCTTTCTTCCATGATAATCTCAGCCGCATCGATGATGAGCTGTGATGCCTTCATACGAAGTAAATCCGGCTTGAGCTGTGCCTTTGGAAGCACCTGCTTTACAACGTCAACAGGCTGACCATACTTCTGTGAAATAAGCTCATACTGCTCATCCATCTCCTCGTCAGATACAGTGATATTTTCCACTCTGATGATTTCATCGAGAACAGCCTCAAGCTTTACCTGCTTCTGTGCAACCGGCTTGAGTTCATCCTTTAAGCTATCCATAGTCTTGCCTGTCATCTGAAGATACTGCTCCATAGCCACACCCTGCTGTGCAAATGATGCTGCCATCTGCTGAAGCTGCATATTTACCGCTGTCTCTACTGCCTGTGGCGAAACAAGACATGAGCTGCTCTCAAGAATCTGGTCATAGAGCTTTTCTCTTGCCGCATCAGCCTTTCTTGCCTCTACCTGGTACTCAAGATACTCGTTGATATATTTCTTTAAATCTTCCACTGACTGTACCTCAGGGAAATTGAGAGATGCTGCAAACTCATCGTTCAGCTCTGCTTCCTTCTCATTGTAAATCTCGTGCAGCTTAACCTTGAAAACAACCGCTTTGCCTGCAAGCTCCGGCGCATGATACTGCTCAGGGAATGAGAGATTGATGTCTCTGTCCTCACCGATTTCCATGCCTACAAGCTGCTCCTCAAAGCCCGGAATAAAAGAGCCTGAACCGATTCCCAGAGGATATTTCTCAGCCTTTCCGCCCTCAAACGCAACTCCGTCCTTAAAGCCCTCGTAGTCTATTACTGCCGTGTCACCCATCGCTAACGGGCCTGTTTTCTGCTCTCTGACAGGATTTCCTGAAAGAAGTGTCGCTATCTGTGAATTAACATCCTCCTCTGTATATGCAATATAAGGGATGTTTGCCTTTAATCCTTTGTAATTTCCTAATACGATGTCCATGATTATACCTTTCTTTTATGTGTATTTATATCTGCTTAACGAAGCTGTTATATGCAAATAGTATACACTAGTTACCAAATAAAGCCAATAAAAACTCATTGCCTGCTTTAAAAAGGATTGTAAGGCTGTGATACGTGAAAATGGTTCTAATCTTACGCAATCAGGCTATTAATAGCCTTCAATTCATACAATGTAAATGGATCAATATCTATACAATCACTTTCATCCATTTTTCCGGAAATATCCCATGCAAGCGTTCCATTCATTACCGTACATGCATTTTTAAAATTTTCAATATCTCTCAAAGGCTCAAAAATTGAAGATTTAAGATCCTGTGTTGTATCATAATCAACTATTTTACCATCATCAAAGAAAACCTGTACATGATAATTATCTAAAGGTATTACCTGTACAACTGTAGGAAAATATTCATTCATATATTTCACCTCTCATTATATAAGTGGATTAATTTTGTTCAATGGTTTCATGTCCTTGGCCAATTCCCAATTCTGCATTAATTCATCCTGATGAATCGTACACCAGGCCAATATCAATCGTAATTGTTTATTCGGCAAATAGCCTCTTATTACTTGTATATTATTAATATCTACTAATGCTTTATGTCCATTATATTCAGCATGAAAATGTGGTGGCATATGGTCATTATAATACATAGTGACTCTAATCCCATAAAATAATGATATCTCAGGCATATTTTACCCTCTTTCTATAGAAACAAATCCGCAATACTATATCAATAGTATAGCGGATTTACATCTAAAACACAAATTAGAAATTATCCTTTTATTTTCTGTATTCTAAATATTTATGTACTACGACCAATATTACAACTCAATCAAGAAAAGAAATGCCAGTCCATAATAGGTCACAACCGCCACCAGATCATTCACCGTCGTGATAAGCGGGCCTGACGCAACCGCCGGGTCAATCTTTATCTTGTGGAAAAAACATCGGAATCACAGTGCCCACAAGGCTTGAAATTGCCATTGCCACAAGCAGTGAAACTCCTACACAGCCTGATACCGCAAATGCTCCAAACCATGTGTAGCCCTTGAACAGATGCACATATATTCCCAGAAATACAAGTGCCATTATTCCAAGCAAGCCACCATTTACAAGGCCTATTCTTACCTCTTTTACTACAAGCAAAAAGCTTCTGCTTACCGCTTAGATTCTCATCCATGAGCACTCTGATTGTGACAGCCAGTGACTGTGTTCCTACGTTTCCTGCCATGTCAAGTACCAGCGACTGGAAGCAGATGACTATCGGCAAAGCCGCTACCACATTCTCAAATATTCCGACTACGGAAGACACTATCATTCCCAAAAAAAGCAGGATGATAAGCCACGGCATTCTCTTTTTCATGCTCTGCAGTGTGGTTTCCTTCAGATCCTCCTCTGCGGTCAGTCCGGCGAGCTTTGCATAGTCCTCACCCATCTCATTGTCTACCATCTCTACAATATCATCAGATGTGATGACACCGAGGATATGCTTATCCTTTGAGAGCACCGGAATTGAATCCTCAGCGTAGTCCTTGATTGTGTCGATACAATCATCGATTTTCTCATGGTCTAGCACATATGGATATGAATGGGCTATAATGCTTTCCAGATTCATGCCCTCCCTGGCTGTGATTAAATCCTTTAAATCGATAGCTCCCGCAAAGCATTCATCTGAATCAACCACATATATAGTCATGATATTGTCGTTTTCGCCCGCCTGCCTCACGAGCTGGCTCATAGCCTGCTTCACTGTCAGGCCACCCGGAATACAGATGTAGTTGGTTGTCATATAGCTGCCTATTTCATCATCGTCATATGACAGAAGCATCATGACATCCTTTTCCGCTTCCTCATCCAGATGCTCTACAATCTCCTTCTTGTCCTCATCCTCCAGATTTTCAAGCAAATCGACAGCATCATCCGAATCCATCAGCGATACTACCCTTGCAGCGCCTGCTCCACAGACAGCTCATCAAAATAGGCCTGCGGCTCATCAAGATATGCAAAAATCTCCGCCGTCCGCTGTGTTCCAAGGAGCCTGTAAAGACGTTTACGCTCCTTCTCGTTCATTCCTGCAAGCATATCAGCAATATCATTCTCATGATAATCTGACAAAACCTCCAGAATTTCCTTATCCGTTTTGTGGCTTCTCAATAGAACAAGAAGCTCTTCGTATTTCTTTGTATTCATCTCCATTTCTCTCCTTTCTCATTTCCGATAGCATTCTCCACATAAAATAAACATATGTGGTTCTCCAAAATCCTGGGATTTTGGAACATAAAAATTACTCCATGATAGAAAGGACGAAACCCGTGCACTCCATAAATTTGCGCACGAAAAAAGCACCTAACGGTGCTCTGATATATAAACAAGTATGCATTTGTGCACAGCAAAACACAGCACGGCGTAAGCCGATATTCCTTAATATGCCTACACTGTACCTCTAAAAACTGTCCGGTGATGAATCCTTCCACGGACAGAATCCACTATGCCTGCCAATACAATACTCACTTGTATATCAGCACCGATGTTGTTCTTACTTCGCCCAAGACCATCACTACTGTCCATGAAATTCACCTCCATACTTAGATTCTTAATTTCTACAATTAAAGTATTAAATTCGGTATACATCACCGGCCTGCAGATATCTGTCACGTCCGTAAATCCTACCAAACTCTTAACCGTAGAAATTGTATCATCAATATACACAATTTTCAACCCATTAATTATATCTTAAGACACACCATACCTACATTTTACAAGCACGAAGCGTAAGCACCGGACGAAAACCGGTGCACACACGCGACCATTTTGACAACGGGCGTAGGTCCCGGGTCTCGGTGTGGAGTGGCGGCGTGTGCTCTCGTGTGAGCGCATAGCGAAGCTGCCTAGATACTGTAGAAATTATGCCCATGAATCGAGTAGGAGGCGGTGACTAACCGCCGTCCTCTCACAGCACCGTACGTACCGTTCGGTATACGGCGCTTTCAATAGTTGACGTGCACAGACTGATAGGCTGTGGCTAAATCGTAAAAGCCACTGTTTATCAGTCTTTCTTTATTCAGCGCCCAAATCACAGCTTTGTTATTGCTGATATACCAATACTTTCTGCGACTGTTTGCTATTGTTGCCGCATAGTGTTCTGGGATTCCCAGCTTGACTAGATTTTTATATTTCGTTCTAGGTTTCTTCCACTGTTTCCATATGCACATGCGTATTCTGTGATAGAGCCATCCGTTGATATCATCTATGTTGTTCTTCATGCTTGCAATTCCGTAGTAGTTAAGCCATCCTCTTGCATATACTTTGATTTTCTCAAGGCTTGGCTTGATTGACTGACATCGCTTACGGGAAGATAACTCCTTCAGTCTGACTTAAACTTCTTCCATGACTTCGGATGAACTCGGACATATATGCCTTTCCGTTCCTTCCCAATGCAAAGCCAAGGAATTTAAAATTTCGGATTGCAAACACGCTGACTGTAATGGCTCTTTTCTCGGTTGACTGTAAGTTTCAGCCTCTCCTCAAGATATTTTGTACTGCTTTCCAAGAGTCTCTCTGATGCTCGCTTGCTCTTTGCAAGAAGCACGATGTCGTCTGCATATCTTATGCATGGAACACCTCTTTCAGGTATTCCTGGTCGAACTCATTGAGGTAGATGTTTGCCAGCAATGGTGATAGATTTCCACCTTGTGGTGAGCCTTCCTCTGTGTCAATGACCACCTGTTTTCCATTACACCGCTTTTCAGATAGCGCTTTATCAACTGTACTACACGTTCATCTTTTACATTCTTTCGTAGAAGATTGATGAGAATTTCGTGATTAAGAGTATCGAAGTACTTTGACAAGTCAAGGACTACAGCGAATGTATAGCCTTGTTCTGCATACCTTTTAACCTTAAGTATTGCATCTTTGCACTCTGTTCGGACGATAGCCATAGCTACCATCTGCAAACAGCGGTTCATAGATTGGCACTAACTGTTGGGTTATTGCCTGTTGAAGTGTAATGGTCTATCACTGTTGGTATGCCAAGCTGCACACCACCATCTGGTTTGGGAATTTCAACTCGTCTTACTGGAGACGGAGTATACTTTCCACGATAAATGCGGTCAGTTATCTCTTGTTGATGTTCCTTTAGATATGGAAGAGCCTCTTCAATGGTCATGCCATCAATTCCTGGCGCCCTTGTTTGCCTTAACTCTTATACGCTCTGTTAAAGTTGTCTTTATACAGTATCGTTTCCAAAGTCTCGGCTGTGCACTGTCTCTCTTTCCATATCCGATTGAATGACCTGGACGCTTTCATACCCTTCATGTTCCGCGTTATCTCTTTGCGAACATACACTGTTTTCAATGTTTTCTGCTATAGACGGTCATTCCTCCTTTCTCGGTCATACTCAAGACTCCTACTGATTCGGTCCTTCACCTCTCGGCTACTATGACCTCTGCTGACTTCTATGCGTTCAGCATTGCTTTATGCAATGGTTACCTCTTTCAAGGCATACCGCACAGACCTCCCTAGGTACCACACGTTTCTTCCTCTCCATCCATCTGCCTCATTTATCATGCATGATTCCGTGTAGTTATTGGCTTTAACATGCTGTCTTCCACATGCATGACCTCATGAGATTTCTGTTCGTCAGACCAGAGATTTGCCCGTGAGTTGGTGTATTCCTCACATCCAGCTTCCTTCAGATTCCATCTCACGATGGACACCCTTGCCTTCGGCTATATCCTTCCCACTACCGGGCGGATTCGGGACTTTAACCCGTTAGAAACGTGCGCCGCTAGGCGCACAACGCAGAAATGCCCCGCCAAGGACGGCGCGGGGCAAGGATTATATGCGCCATGGACGGCGCATATACTCCGGTTTCGTCAAGCATAGAAACCCTAAAAAGCATAATTTCGTATAGAATCTTGGCTGCGAAGCGTAGCGAACGCGAGAGTACATGCCGCCACTCCACACTGGGACCCGGGACCTGCGCCCCGTCCACCCAAGAAAAAATTCATTAAAATCTACTGGTTCTCTGTCGGTTCATCTGTCTCCGACTCACTGTCGTGCTCCACTGCAGGATCCACATATGTATACGCATTCTCAGACTTTCTGAAAATGGTATCACTAGATCCAACCTGGCACACAGTTATCTCATCACCATCACTGATGTCTTCCTTCCTGATAGCAAGCACACCTGCTGAGAGATAAGTCGAAGCCACCTTGGAGTCGTTGATATAAACCTTACTCCAGTTGGTAAAGTTGTGACCGTAAATATATACTGTATCACCGGTCGATGAATCAGACACATTTGTGATGTCCACCTTGTCAATTCCCATGACAAGATCTGAAGCCGGATATAAATCTGTGCCGTTATAGCAGTAGCGCTTTCCATAAAGGATATCGTACTGTAACAGGTCAAGTCCATCCTGATATGATGCCTCATCTGTACTGTTCATCTGAGTCTGATGATAGTTCATGATAGTTCCCTCATGGATACCTACAGTGTCTGTAGTCTGGGCAAGAAGCTGGTAAGCATAAAGGTCAGCATCCTCCTTTGGCAGTTCCATGTTGTTCCATGTGATGTACTTTGTCTTGTAGATATCACCTGACTTCATATCAGAATCCTGAAGTCCCATTGTAGGGAGGTGATCGCCAAACATAACAACGATGGTGTCCTCATCTCTCTTAGAAAGCTCATCTGTGAGCTCCTTGATGAAGCGGTCAGCCTCGTTGAGCTGGTTTACATAATATGTCCAAGCATTTTTCATGCCCTCGTCCTCAACACCTGATACGGTGTATGTAGGATTTTCAATAACAGGCTCCTTTGGATAGTCACCGTGAGTGCCAACTGTGATGATATAAGTAAAATCAGACTGATTTGGTGTAGCATCAAAGGTCTTCATAGCCTCGCTGACGAGAATATCATCTGTAGGCCAGCTTCCGTTTGGAGTGTACTCTGTGATATTCATGAGCTCCTTGCTTGTAAAGGTATCAAAGCCCATCTTAGAAAATGCATTGGTACGGCTGTAGAAATTACCACCGTTGTTGTGCACTACATGTGTTGCATATCCAATCTTAGATAAATCAGAGGCAATGCTCTCGCAATCTGTCTGCTTTAAGATAGTCTTGTATGGATACTCTCCTGTACCGAAATACTGCATGCTGAGTCCTGTAAGCATCTCAAACTCTGTGTTAGCAGTTCCTGCTCCGACTACAGGTACATTCAGATATCCGCTTGAATAGTTTTTCTCAAGCTCATGGAATGTAGGAATAGGATCCTCATTCACCTGAAGGAAATTAATCTCGTTCGGGTCACAGAATGACTCTAAAAGCACACAGATGATGTTTGGACCGGTCTTTCCGTCCACTGTGGTGATCTGCTTCTGAGAATTGACCTTCTGCTCTACATCTTCCACATTCTGCTTATTGTAGTCATCCGGCTTTTTCATTCCACGGTCCACTACAGTAGATGAGAATGAGTATACAAAGCCATAGTCATCATAGCCCTGGGCGATGTTTGAATAGTAGCTGGCAACTACATTGGTATTCTGTGCCACATTGGTTGTGACAGGGATTGCCACGAAAAGCAGTGCTAAAAATGCCACTGAAATGCCTGCATAACGGATTTTTCCTGTATATTTAGGTCCCTTGATAAAAAGTGCCACAAGAAACAGTGCAAATGCACCAAGTCCAAATACAACTATTGTAGCCTGCTGTGCTGTAAAATAGCTGGTATTGTTCATGGCCAAAAGCTCCGGAATACACTTTAAATCAGTATAACCAAACGGTGTGACACGGTTTGAAAGCACACAGCCGTTGATGATTCCGAGGATAGTCCAAAAGCCTGTAATTATTACCCTTGCAAAAGCCCTGCGCCTGAACAGATACACAAGTGAAAATGATACAAACACTAAAAATGAGTTGTACATGAACGCAAGTGTATGTGCATCTACGAACTTACATGCAGAGATAAAGCTCCTGCGCGAAATAATCTCCACTATAAATACGATAGCCATCGCTATGATTGCATGGAATAAAAGCGAATATTTATTTAAAAAATCAATTCTGCGATAATATTTTTCTGAATGAATCTTGTCTTTCTTTACAAAGAGCTTTTGTTTAATGACATTCAATACATCAAATATTTTCTTCATATTTTCCTCCTATTTGCCTTTCTTTTACCTTCTCTTTACTACATGATAATATAGACAAAAATATGCACAAAAACAAGGGCATTTTTTTATAAAAATTGATGTTAAAATTATTGTTTTTGGGTAAATATTGATAATAAAATTAACTCTTTTTTCCTTTTTTTTGGTTGTTTTCGTAAATTTTGAGTATAAAAACTATTGTTTATTCCGTGGGTAATATGATTATGAAGCCAATGAAACGAAATGTAAATAGGGAAATCGCATATTTAAAGAAAGTTTAATATTTAATAGTGCGGGGCGAATGCCACGGATTCAGGTGCCGCAGACCACACAGCTGTGAGCTACGCTATGCGATTCCGGGTGTGTTGTCTGCGGCACCTGAATCCGTGGCATTCGCCTTTTACGTTATGGATATAATTACATATAAAATACAGGCATATATACCGCACCCGGCGGATATATATGCCTGCTTCATAAAGAAATATTGTAACTATATAGATACTGAACAGTTACAAAATATTTAAATGCGCTCAAGTACTTCGGTTGCTTTTGCGAGGTGGTCGTTTTCTATGCTGTAGAAATCACCCTTATCGGCGATAGCTGCATATGATGTATCGAGTGGCAGCTTTCCAAGTACCGGTACTGAAAGCTCTTTGGCGATCTCGTCTATATGGCTCTCTCCAAAAAGCTTTATCTCCTTGCCGCAGTCAGGGCATTTGAGATAGCTGAAGTTTTCTACCACACCAAGCACTGTGATATGCATTGCCTCTGCCATGTTGTAGGCCTTTTTGACAATCATATTGACAAGCTCCTGCGGTGATGTGACGATTACGATTCCATCTACCGGGAGGGACTGGAATACGGTGAGAGGTACATCTCCTGTTCCCGGTGGCATATCAACGAATAGATAGTCTATATCGCCCCATGCTGTCTCGTTCCAGAACTGTTTTACTACTCCGGCAATGACTGGACCTCTCCAGATAACCGGATCCTCCTCGTTGTCCATGAGCAGGTTTACTGAGATGAGCTTGATGCCCTCTTTTGTCTCATACGGATGCATCAGGCCGTTTTCGTCTCCGAGTATCTGGTCATGTGCGCCAAACATCTTTGGTATTGACGGTCCTGTGATATCGGCATCAAGGATACCAACCTTGTAGCCCTTCTTTGCCATGTTTACTGCCAGTGAGGATGTGACGAATGATTTTCCTACTCCGCCCTTTCCGCTGACAACTCCTATTACATGCTTGATGTTTGAAAATTTATTCTGCTCTACGAGGAAGCTCTGTGGTCCACCATTATGTGATGGACAGCCCTCGCAGCTTGATTTTGTGCAGCTTCCCGCGCTGCTACAGCTACTGTTTTCCGGCATTTTTATCTCCTTTTCCTATGAGAAAGCAATTGTTGTATTTCACAAAATATATTTGTGATTGCGATTACTTCTCATATCCTGTGTTTATTTATGTGTTTATCGTTCATATTTCATACGACATCTATATAATGTAGTATAACACGTATGCAGTATTTTTTATGCTTTTTTTCAAAAACACCCCTATTCCCACCTGTTTAATCGTATTTATATTGTGACTATTTGCCTTGGACTGTTTTTCCGGAAATTCAGCCACCTTTTCATGTTTTGTCGTAACTGTTCAGTACCTTCACAGTTGTAAGCCGCAATCTCATTAGAATCAGCTTCGCTGATGGGCGCTTGCTCCTACATATCCATAATCGTGCTACGTTTTCCCTTTTTATTATATGGATATTCACGCAGCTTTATAACATAATCGAGATTCACGACCTGCACTCCATTTTTATTTTCCAACACAATTCCATTATCTGTAACTTCCTTTTATTACTCCATCAGCTCTTCCATCCAATAAATTGATATAGACATCTTTTCCTATAAAACGTTCTGCTAATTCTCTCATAATTTTTCCTGCACTCCTTTGACTATTGTTTATTTTACCTTTTTTCATAATTCTTTTTGCTGCATATCGTTTCCGTCTTTTCCACGGAAGATACAATATTATAATCATCAAAAGCAAATAATAAATGAACCATGTGTTATCCATAGCTTACCTCCCTACTGCATCAGGTCACCTTAAAGTACTTTAGAGCACTTTGCCGCAGCCCTGCAATATACACACTGGTTGACAAGCCATATCAGACAGACGACAAATGATGGCAAAAATCCTATATCAAACATCATAGCGCTTATTGCCAGAATAATGGATAGTGCGCCACATACTGAATTGGTCACCTTGAATGCCTCAAAGGCACATCTGCCTATCATCATTTTTTCTGCTTCATCGCAGCTGTCTACCCATTTCTTTTGAAATTTCAGATCATATACCGAAGCAGTTTTCTCCGGATACATTATTTTGGTAATATCAACTGCCTTTTGCTGGATGATTATCCCCTCAGCCACTATTATCAGAAATGTCACAATTGCAAGCACATACATATTCAAATGTTTTTCAATCATTGCAAATCCACCTGAATATGTTGCGCTGATAAGGAAAAATGCACATATCATTGCAATGCTGATTATCATGAGTACCGTATTAAGCTTCTTCTCTGCGATGTCGCATATAGATTCATCCTCTCCATCCCATGCCAAAAGCAGCCTTTTTGTCTTTTTATAAACAGGTATGACCACTATCGGTGTGATGACGGCTATAGCAAGCAATATCCAGCTCGAAACATATTTGCCGAAAAATGCTCCCGCGCTTTTCATACTGCCTGCCAACTGTTCAACATCATATTCTGCGGAATAAAATCCGACAATACCCCCCACAATTGCTCCCACGAGTGCAAGAAGCAGAAATCCCGGCATAGCCTTGCGGTTTGCTTCTTTAATCTCATTTCTCTCCATCTTCATCTTCCTCCTGCAAATAAAATACATCTTCAACTGTAACACCGCACACCTTTGCTATCGTCAGTGCCAGGGTAACTGATGGTGAATAGTCGCCTCTTTCTATAAGGCTGATTGTCTGTCTCGACACACCACACAGCCTGCCCATCTCCTGTTGATTGACATTCAACGCGGCCCTGCGTTCCTTTAAACGATTCTTCAGTGTCATATAGCGCCTCCGTGTGACAATTATTTTTGTCTGTTTGACAACTTTGTTTGTCATAATGTATTATATTCTTGTCATAACTAATTGTCAAGGGTAAATTAAGCAGGGTAAATAGTAACCCGAGAATCCCCTTTGTAACCCAAGACTCCCTCTTTGTAAATGAAAATCCTGTTTTGTAAGCGAGATTCCCGGTTTGTAAATGAAATTCCCGGTTTGTAAGCAAGATTCCCGAATTTTCATTTCTATTTCGATATGATATAATACGTTCAGCAATAAATTTGCGTACAACAACCAGAGATCTATTCTCTCTCGAAATTTTTGTATTCGGAGAATCCATCCCTGTTTTTGATTGGATAGAGTTGTTCTATTCTGGCTCTGGCGGCACTCAGCAAATTTATTTGTTACTTTTTGAGAAGTTTAGGCTTTAAGATGATGTTCTCGGCGGCAACCGGTGAGCATCCCAGTCTCTTAAGCACATCTTCTCCATAGTAAAAGCTGAATGTTTCGTATGGGCTACGGTTGTTCAGCTTTTTTCTTTTATAAGAATTGATATGGTTCATCATCAGAGTAATATCCTGTTGTGTCAGCTCATCGAAACTGCTTCCTTTTGGCAGGATACGACGTATCAATTCATGGTTGACTTCACAGGCTCCTTTTTGATAAGGAGCACTTGGATCGCAATAAAATATCTTTGTTCTATTGCATGGAATGGTGCTACGTTTTTCGATTTCCTTTGGATTTGAAAACTCACTTCCGTTATCTGTCAGAATAACCGGAAACAAGCTATTAAATGTTTTTGCCCCAAGGACTTCATCCAATAAGTTTATGATCTCTATTACAGAGGCTGATGTATTTGCGTCCCGCAAAAAAGCCAGCATGAGACTGCTTTCTACAAAGTGTATGGTAAGAAGACATTTTGCTCCCAGATATTTTTGAAAGTCAGCGTAGCTTCGTTCAATACGGCAGCCCCGGTCAACTTTAAATTCAGGCTTCTTATAACGGGGACGGTATTTCACTTTACGGGGCAGATCAATGTTCCTGATATCAAAGAGCTGGGCATCCACATAGTTATACAATGTCTTTTCACTGCACATCAGTTCATCTACATGAGCAAGATAGATTTGATGAAGCGACTGCCCGTTTTTAACTAAAGGACTGATGATCCCGTTAATTCTTGCAATATCATCTTCGTTGGACATGATACCGGTTCTGGCTTCCGAAACAACATGATGTGCACGCTCATGTGCATCTGCCGGATCATAAATACGTTTTAATAACGTGCATTTCGACAGCTGACTGCAGCCATTACAAACATAAGGTGGCTTATTTTTGACAGAACAGACATCTTCTACAAAATCAGAACAATGTAAGGTGCATTCAGAGCACAGGCTGCATTTGTAAGCAGATTGGTGTGTACAGCTTGTTCCGCAAATCCTTTTTGCTTTGCATGTAGCACGGAATTTACAAGGATTATACGGATATCCAGGACGACCGCTTTTCTTGTCATAGGAATACTTTTTAATCTCCTTGGCAATGGTTGTACGGTCCTTTCCTAACTCTTTGCCAATTGCCCCAAAGGATGCATTCTCCTGAAGGCGTTGAGCAATAATCATTCGATCTTCATAAGATAAAAACTTTGACATGGTGACTCCTTTCCAGCCGCCAGAAATCAAAGCATAACAGAAAAGAGACCAACTATCCAGTCAGTCTCAATTCATTTGTAAAAGAAAATCCATACCTTTCTTTTACACTGATAACTATTAACTTTTACACTTATCCAAGATAGCTGGTATGGAATCTTGGATTACAATTAAGCAAGGAGTTAATTAAGGTAAATTAGTGAATTTTTAGAATAGCATTGCTAATCTCTCCAAATACTACTATAATTATAATTAATTCATATGAGGAGAATAACAGATGTGTCTTACAATTGATGAACTTAGAGGTTTGTGTACTCCCGACAATATTTATTTAACACTGCATGCGTCAAAAAGACTTGAGCAACGTGGTATCCTCATTGACGATGTCATATCATGTATCATGACCGGTGAAATAATTGAGGAATACCCTAATGACTATCCATATCCCAGTTGCTTAACACTTGGAAATCTGAATACAAAATGTCCATTACATGTTGTAGTCGGTTCCAATCACGAACAGCTCTGGATTATCACCGCATACTACCCGTCTTCAGACAAATGGGAGTCCGATTTAAAAACAAGAAAGGAGAATTGATATTAGCGAAATGCTTCCAGTAAAGGTGATAATTCCGTCAAGTACTACAACTTTATAAGACTGCCATAAAACTGTTATATTATTATAAAAAATGTTCCATGCCAAAAATGTTCACAGTGTGGTGAAGAGTTTATTAATGGCTCCACAATGCAAAAAATCGAGTCCATTATATCAAAACTAAAATCCATGCTACCAGAAATAACTGTAATTGACTTTCAAAATGCAGCCTAAATTTCACATAATAAATGCCGGATGAAATATCATATTTCTATCCGGCATTTTCATTTATAACCTCATTATTCTTTTGCTTTAAACTTCATCTTCAATTAAATTTTCTCCCATTTTCAACAACAAAAACCGCCACCAGCGAGCTCTACCAAGCAGAAACATCGGATACAACAGATACGGCAGTATATTAGGCTGACACATCATGTCCCAGCTCATGCACTGCCGATATAGCCACTAGCATCTGCGCTCCATATGGTATCATCCCTGAAAAAAATGCACGAAAATGTATCCAGTATAGACGCTGTTTTACGTGGGTTTCTGTTTCCTTTGCTATCGGATTTGCCATAACTATAGCAACTGTGTTGTTGGCAGTGGCAATATCGATAAGTCCTACCAGAAGTCCCATACCGAGCAGTCCACCTCTTTTGCCCTTGAACGTCCTGTAAATACCCGAAAGCAGGGCATCAAAGCCACCATATTCACGAATCAGCGCACACATGGCTGCCACAAGCACTGCAACCATACAGGTTTCAAACATGCCTGACGCTCCACTTCCCATATTGGTAAGCAGATCGTATGGTGCTGTATTTCCTGTTGCGAGCATTATGACCGTTCCCGATATGATTCCTATTATAAGCACTACAAATACATTTATTCCGGCAATTCCACCGATCAGCACGAGAATATACGGTACTATCTGCAACAGATGATATTCCTGTGATATAGCTCCGATGATTCTGTCCTGAAATGACAGAATACGGAATAACAAAGCGTCATTACTGCCGCCGGAAGTGCAATGAAAAAATTCTCCCTGAACTTGTCCTTCATCTGACAGCCCTGTCCGTTACATGCGGCAATGGTCGTATCTGATATAAATGAAAGGTTGTCTCCGAACATTGCGCCACCCATTACGGAGCCTATACAAAGCGGCAGACCAAAGCCCGATGCATCCGATACTGCTGCCGCTATCGGCACAATCAGTGTTATGGTTCCAACCGATGTACCCATCGCAATAGACACAAAACATGCCACAACAAAAAGCACCATCACCGCGAACCTTGCTTGAAAATACAGCAGACAGCATGAAATATGCCACGCTCTCCGCACTGCTTCGACCTACTACACCCACGAATGCTCCCGCGGTAAGGAAAATGAGCAGCATTGTTATGATATTTTTGTCAGCCAAACCCTGTTAATATCTCTTAGCTTTGGTCGAATTTCACACTACGATTCTGCAGACATGCCACCAGTATTGCCACGAGGAATGCTATTATGATGGGCACATTATAAAACCCCATCGGAATTTTCATTACATATTCAAAAAGTATTCCCAATCCCAGATACAGTACGAGAAATACTGCTATTGGTAACAGGGCTATTGGATTTTGTTTTTTCACGTTTATATGTTTCCTTAACATTTTTTTAGCAATTTTCATCATAAGTAATCATCATTAGTATGTCAATAATAATATGCTATTTATTATAATTTTATGTAACTGTTCAGTACCTTCACAGTTGTGAGCCGCAAGCGTCGCACTGATTGCTCGGGTATGATGCACGATGTATATAAAAACAGGCTGGGCCTGGGATTGCCTGTGGATTATAGGGATTGCCACTTTTCCGGTCTCTTTTCCGGATTTTTGCTGGTTTCTGAGCCTCTTTTAGGATTTCCGCAGTTCAGTTACCTTCCCGGTCTCTTCCTTCTGATGTTTCTGCCGGGTTTCTGGGTGTTGTTTTTAGGGATTTCTGCAGTTTCAGCTACTTTTTCACAGATTTTTCCGGCTTTTGGGCTGGGTTTTGGGTTGGTGCTAGAATATAACCATAAAAAAAGCCAAACATGCTATTAAGATATGGCATTCATTGATTAACCAAATACATCAAATTATGCATCAAATTGATGCTCATATGAACTGCTATCCCAAAAACAGCATTTCCTCTTTTTATATAAACCAGACAAAACGCAATTCTGGCTAATACATATTGTATTGATTGCAGACATAAGATTCCATAAATAGTTTGCTATCAGATACGCATCCGAATAACTCGTTTCTTCAAAAACTGATTGTATAACAGGCAATAAAATACATTTTTTCATCTCTTTTGCGCCTTTCATGTCAGATGAAATCAATCAACGAATCTAAATTCCAAACAGCACGGATCTTTCTTCATTTTCCAATTCTATCTCTGACAAGAAAGAATATCAGACATTTGTCATACTATTTCTTCCTTAACCCATATCGACTATAACCTCTATATATTAAAGGCAACAGTACAATAAATAGTAAGATGTATAAGAACATCAAGAACGAAATCTGACGAAATACAAACGGACCAATCTGAAAAAGAATTGGCGACCTCACTACATTAAGAATATTAGTCAATACAGTCGGCAACAAATTGAAAAAAGCATCAAATGCCGGTAATACTCTTGCGATAAATGGTATCATACAAAGCAGGAAAAACGGGATACAAACCGCCAGATTCGGTGTATGCATCTTAACTGTCACCAGCATTGTCAGTGCAGCACAAAACATCGTTGCGATATATCCGCCCACAAGTATCAGCAAATAATATTCTCCATATGTCATAACATAAATACTATATGGATCATCAATCTGATACGGTGTGAAAAATCCACTCGTTCCCATTACTGCAAATGAGATAAGAGACAATATCCCTACTCCGATCCAATAGATAACCGTTGACACGAAGATTCCTGCAATAATCTTGTTTTTGATTGCCTTCGATCTACCATACTTTGTAGCAAAAAAAACATCCTCTGTTCCGGGGCGGAACTCTCCGGAAAATATACCGGCTACCAAAAAACCTATGATCACTGCCATTAATAGTACATAAGTTTGTGCGTACATTGTCATCGTAGCCCAGGAACCTTTTGCTTCGAACGTAAAAGGTATTTCTATCTTTTTATAAACGTTTTCCAGATAACTTCTCTTTTCAGGTGTGGTTCCGTACTCTTCTGCCATTTTCTTCATATTATCTTGATAGATTGTATAGATGTCCTGTAATTGTTCATCTGAGAGCTGATACACTGCACCTTCATTCCATTCTGAATCCGGAGTCAATACGCCAATTACAAAACTATAAATATCGTAATATGACTGTACTGTTTTACCATATTCTGTATTAGTTATCTCATCTTGATACTTAGCCGATAATGTCTTGTAATCATTTATCACTTCGGAAATTTTCTCCGTTGTAAGTTTCCCTTTCCATTGATTGACATCTTCAGCCAGAAGCCGTCCCGCGTCAATACCTGTGTGGCTCTGTCCGTCTGCATCCGTATAGCTCATACTCCCAATTGCCATACCTGAATAAATAACCGTCATCACAAGTACTGCCGCAAGCAGAACCTTATTCATCCTCTTTGAAAAAATCTTTTTCAGTTCATATTTGAACATCATCTTTATCACCTGCCTTTTCTCCAAAATACAGAAGAAATGCATCCTCTAATGTTGCCTCCACCTGTACTGCATTTCCGGTCGGTGGCATCTTTGAAAGGACTCTCAACTCTACTCCATCAGAAACTGTCCTTACATTTCCAATCAGATATTTTTTCATATAATTGTTCAACTCACTTTTAGGAATAATGCAATTCCACACGAACATATCCATAGACAAAATGATCTCATCTGAAGTCCCTGTATAGAAAAATTTTCCTTCTTTCATTAATATAATCTCATTTGCCACATATTCAACATCTGACACAATATGCGTAGACAACAGTACAAGACGATCTTCCGACAATTCACTGATCAGATTACGGAACCTGATTCTCTCATTCGGGTCAAGACCTGCTGTCGGTTCATCCAACACAAGTATCCGCGGATCATTCAACATCGCCTGGGCAATTCCGACCCTCCGGATCATGCCCCCTGATAAAGTCCGCATCTTTCTTTTCCTCTTTTCAGCCATTCCGACCTGCTCCAACAGTTTTAATGCCCTTTTCTTTGCCATGATGGGCCTGATTCCTTTGATAGATGCAATATACAGCATGTAGTCATACACCGAAAGATCAGGATAAAACCCATAACTCTGCGGCAAATAACCGAGTATTTCCCTATAAGATGCCCCCAGACTAAAGATATTCTTTCCATTCCACAAGATTTCTCCGCTTGTTGGGGTTATCGCTGTACATATCATCCGCATTAAAGTGGTTTTTCCCGCTCCATTTACTCCCAATAATCCATATACACCTTTCCCCATAGAATGTGTTACATGTTCTACTGCGTGTACATTCCCATAATCTTTTGTTACATTTTTAAATTGCAGTTCCACTCGACTTCACCTCCCAGTTTATTTCACAGTTACATTGCAATTTGTGAACACAAAAAATAAGATAACCAAACGATATGATCAACAAGCTCCCCCAGATTGGCATCGAAATCCTCTGATAAATAGAATCTGTCGATACAATCAGTGTCCAGATAAGTATACATGCTATACTTAGGAAAACAGCAATATACTCCATATCATTCCATCTGCTGTACAATAACCGGAAGCAGATACAACAGGAAACATTAAACGGCACTAAGAAATCTATGATGAGTCGGTATGCCGAAATCTGTAATGTATAAACTGAAACACCGAAAAAAAAGGTAGTCATAAGTAAATCCACCACTGAAAACAGCAATATCCTTGCAGCACAGATCCGGCGCAGTGAATAGAATGCTGTTTTTTCAATTTCCACTGCTGAAAAGCTCCGATTCTTCCAAATTTCCGGTATGATCATTACCGAAAACATCACTGACATAGCCCCCAGTGTTCTCTCTGTATTTGCTCCCACATCCGAGTCCACAAGCAGTATCCAAAGCAGAATTAAGATTCCTCCTTGCAGAACCCACCATCTCTTTTTGATAAATTTGAACTGCTCAAATAAAAATTCAAAATATGATGCTCGTCTGTTATCCTGTCTGTTCATAATGTCTGAACACCGCTCTTTTACTGTGTGAACAGCCGTTTCCCGTATATATTCCTTCTGTATCAAGGATTTATACTCCTCGATTTTTCTCTGATATTGCTTCATAATTTTTCCACCTCCAACTGTTTTGCCAGCAATTCTTTTGCCTTTGAAACACGATATTTTACAAGCGACAATTTTATATTTAATAAATCAGCAATTTCCTTTTGTTTTAATTCCTGAAAGAAAAACAGGATTACAATCTCTTTTATTTCTTCCGGGAGCTGCTCCAGAGCCCTCTCTATATCAATCCGGATTTCTATGTTTTTCGGATTCTCATCTTCTATATCCGGCAACTGGTCTGTCATTATTTCCTTCTTTTTCTTGTAATTATTCTTTATAATATTCCCTGCTATGCTATACAAATAGCTCTTTGTCTTCTTGATCTCTGCCCCGCTTATTAGTGCTCCGAAGAATCTCTCAAAAGTTTCCTGTACCATATCTTCCGCATATTCCTGATTATGAGTATGTAAATAACAATATTGATAGATAGAAGAATAATACTTTTCAACCAACTGATTACCTGCTTGATTGTCACCGTTTCTGATTTTCTGAACTAATAAAAAATCAGCAATCATCTCATATCACCTCTCTTGTCCTCTATAATAATAAGACAACTTAAGGTGATAAAAAGTTAGTGGAAAATTAATATTCATTTAATTTTTTATAATTTTCACCTCAGTGACTCGATATATTCCTCCAGACACAATCCTTTTCCTGCATTTCTATGGCAGATTCCACCCAAAAGAAATATCTGCTTCTCTTCTAAATAGATTGAAACTATTAATCATTGGAATTTCATCCTGAATCGCTATATACGAAACAGCCCGCAAAAAGGCAGCAAAAAGAGTCCCCCTTTTGCTGCCTGCAAACAATTTTGTTTTCAATTTAATGAAAGCACGTTTGTAATTTGATAAAACAAAACATGAGTCCATTCCGACTAATCATCTTACAGTAACATAGTCATATAAATTGGTATATACATAATTCCGTCCTGATATTTTAAATCCTTCTGTACAAATTAATGAATCTAAAGCTCACACTTTAAATCATTGATATTTGAAGCAGATAGTCAAATGATTTGTGCGACATATAGTTTGAAGATTTTACT
>SCPN01000543.1_pt1 | contig 59699 bp, 39 predicted proteins | sample 6106831 | NCBI WGS metagenome assembly SCPN01 (sample SAMN10720447, study PRJNA508395) | human gut metagenome | isolation source: Participant 1, 0 month | reverse complement strand
CTGACATCATTCAGGTATATCTCGCGAAACTTATCTATAGAACCATAACGGGTTTTGAGCAAATCAGAAAATGAATACAATTCTCTCTTGCCCCAAGTTAATCCATACAAATAACCGCCACGCTTTTTCATCCCATAAATACGATAGATAGGAAGATCAGGCCAACTTAATGATTCATTTTTTATAGAAACAATAAATAGACTATCTGCACTAAAAAATAGCTGTGTATCAATTTTATTAATATCAAAAAATTTCCTTCGATAGACATGGGATTTACCAAATCGATACTGAACAAACAAGGTATCTTTCTCTTTTATACATATATCCAAATATTCCGGACTATGTATAAAAGCATCATTCACTATTGCCAAAAAATCCCTCGGAGTATACCTCACAACAGGTATACGTTTACACAAAGAATCGCCAGAAGACACTTGACAATAACAAGTCCCATATAAAGAGAAAAGAATCAAGAAAAGAATTAATATTTTCTTCATATTTAAGTTCTATTTATGGTCCAAAATACAAAATTTTCATGTTGTTTTAGTTTCCAACTCACTTTGCGTCATATGCCCCACCTCACCAGTCACAGAATCATAATACTCAAAATAACCATTAGAATAGTCACCGACATAATGCCGCATCTCAGCCTTTCCCTGCAATGGAAACAATTGCTTCAACCCTCTAAGGTCTTTCTTTGTAATCTTCTTCATAATATTGTATTTATCATTAATCTCGATTTACCGAATTCAGTTTTTCTTCTTTCGTGGAATAATATGAATTATAGAATCTTGCTGAGGTTCTATTAATTGAATATAATCCTTTGGATCACGATATCTAAAAACTCCTTCTAAAGACTTTATATATTTATTCAGACTCTTTTTAGCTAGCTTTATTATTATACAAAAAATACAAACGAATGGGGCATCTTCCATTTTTCTGTATAAAGACAACATGACAATAACTGTATCTTTTTTTGTATTTCTTCCATACTGTTAAAGGATAAGTAATGACAGTATCTGCATTAAATGCCATATTAGCATACTTAGAAGATTCATAATGGAGGGGAAGCTCCTGCCACGATATATCATTTTTGCCGGTATTGAACTTAAAATCATACATGATCCTACTAATGTGATATGTGTTGATATCTAATTTCAGTTCCTGTAGATACGGAAAGTCGATAAACTTAGAATCTTTGGAAGCAACAGGAACAACATCTATAAAAACAATACAGTTTCCATCTTTCGATACAAATTTGTTGTTAAAAAATGGAGCAAAAGGAAGTTGACGCGTATAATCTTTCGAGCGTAAACACTCCAAATATTCAGTTTCCATTGTTTCCAACACAAAATTTGAAGGCAAAGTGTATTTTACTTGATTTCGAGCTAAAGTTAGAGAACTTGAACCCAATCCTATTTCATTATAATCTTCAATAGTTTGAGCATATAAGCTATAACCAAACTGTGAGATTAATACTATAAAGACAAATAATAGTCTACGTATTTGTTCCATATCACTTACATTTCTATATTTTAACTTATCATTCTTGTCCAATCAAGACTATCAGGCTATTTAACCTTATACATTGTTTTGATTCTGCCAACATGGACTTTATATGATTTATCTTCAGGTTTATCGGAGATGATAGAAGGATCATATATAGTAACCAAATCCCCATTTTTTTCTGTTATAATAACAGCATGTGTGCGACCATTTCCAGGATCAATAATAGCTAAAAAATGATATCCTCCACCAGTAATGCTACTTGTCTCTTCACAAGAAAATCCACAAGCCCTTAAAGCTGTAACATGATATTCATAAGGAAGACCTCCCTCCTCAAAAGCATCAATTCCAAATATTGAGGTAAAATACTCGTAATACTCCTGAGCACTTTTTGAGGAATCCAAATAATTCATGCAGTTAAACATACAAGCCCAGTCCGATTTAATGATGTCACCTCTTTTATTACCATCATTAGAGCCTCCATTATCCCCGTATCCATTATCAACATACCCGTATCCATAGTAACCAAAGCCATAATAACCCGAGCCAGTCCCTCCTTGGTAACCATAAATATTAACATCAGGATAAACATACCCCAATCCATACACCCAGCCCCCATACCATGGACCTTCCCAATTATCAAATTCATCTTTTGTATATCCACCATGCCAATGGTAATTACCATCAGGATCATAACCTCCATACCCATGATTAAACCAATCATTACCGTAGTAACCATCTGAATTTCCTCCTACATGACACCGCATTTCTTCCTTCCCTAACACAGGGAATAATTGGCGTAATCCCTGCAAATTTGTTTTTGTAATCTTTTTCATCTTACTTTTTTATTATAATACTATATTTCCCGCGAAGGATTCTTCATAAGCCATAATCCAACAGCTGTAAGATTGCTATTTACTATTTGCTCATCAAAATACGACTCCTCAACCTTTTTATCAACAAAACATTCTATCTTATCCAGTGAGATGTCTTCAACTATAGCTATATCATAAATGACACTCCACCATAAGTTATCATACCAGAAATCCATACCATTTTGAGGTGCGGTAACGACTAATTCTTCTACCAATTTTCGCAACTGTTTACATTTTGCTTCCCATATTGGAGGCAATTGAGAGAAAATTCTTTGGAATAGCACTATATCGGTCTCACGATAATACCCTTGGAGAATAACTTGATGAGACAAATAAAGTATATCCCTCAACAGACTTTCCAAAGTATCTACTTCTATTTCCCTCATCTCTGATAATTTCAAAGACACATACAAGATTGAGTTTAAATATGGAAGTCTAAGCATTCCATATTTCTTTTGCCTGATACAATCCGATAATACAAGATTGGCTTGCACTATGACATTAGTAACCCATGCCTGATCTACAGTAGCTTTATCATAATAAAGACGAGACAACAAATACAACCCTGAAGAATATAGAGGATAAGGGCTACGTAGTTCCTTCATAGAAGAAGAACGAATATCACAAAGTAGAATCTTATCAATATCATTCAACACATTATCTTCGGGATCACTTTCCACTAAATGCTCCCCTAGGAGTACAGACAATCCATGCCCAATACCACCTAATCCGTCAACTATGCTGGGAGAAATATTGGGTTTTAATTGATTGAATACATCATCTAGCAATTCTGAAGCGATCTCTTCATAAACTGTACTTCCTGAATAATGAGCGTATTTGTACAAGAAAAGAGCAATTCCGATTTTTCCATTGAAAAGCCCTATCGATTCTGTATTTTTCAGATTAGCAACAATCGTATTGGCTATCTGCTGAAGTATTTTATCCATATATATTCTGTTTTTTTATTCTGATTGCATCTCTGAAAAGCTGAATTAATTGAGGAACATAATAATCAAAACTAAATACCTCCCGACTACGATGCATATTATCTGTCAATTGTTTCATTCTTACTTGTTCTTTCAACTTATTCGATAATTCATAAAAGTCATGAAAGAAGATGCCGACATCCAATCTTTCAGCCAGTTCCTGAGTAGCCGCAATATGTTTACTATTATCAGGAAAAATCACCGGGAGTCCGGCTGCCGCATAAGTGCTAATCCGAGCAGGTATATTCAAATCATCCCAGGTAGCTTTCAACAAATCGCCATTATTACGGCTTTTAAAGCAATGCAACCATCCGGCATCATATTGCGAGAATTCTTTCGTCCAACTATCTGCAGAAACATGGGAATGAATATGGAAATGCTTCGGTGCTATCTGCAGATAGCGCACCATTGCTTTTTCCTTGCAGGCATGATAATTTTCGGTATACAAATGAATATGAATATTATTTCTTACCAGAACAGACAGATCATTATTAGAAATACCAATCATCCTTCCGGCAATCAAAGTATGTACGGCTCCATCTTGTGATGATAATTTAGATGAGAAATTGTCCTTAAAATAATCTTTCTTAGGTAAATCTCCATCCATTATGAAAGACAATCCATGGTTTGGTGGCAAGAACTGTTCAAACCATAATTTAATCGCTTCATTCAGAAAAATCTTTCCTGTGGCATGTGTATACAGGTATATCAGTCTGTTCCACATACCATTGCGGAGGCAAACAGATGGGCCTTCTTTGAAATGCCATACAAAAGGTATGTCCGGAAAAGCCTTCAGCACATCATATGCCAAAGGAACTGCTCCAAAGTTTAACAAACCATAAATAATGTCTGGTTTCACCTCCTCGATACCCTGTTTCCAATTCTCAAACGGAATATCCTCTATATGTCCAAAAGGTAAATGTCCTACTGTAGAGAAACTATAGGTAGGATTTTGTATCCACAGCCCATATAATATATGTCCGGCCTGCTCCAAAGCATAAATACGCTCTGGATTATAAGCCAGTTCTCCTAATATCAAAATTTTCAGAGGATTCTCACAAGGCTTCTGTTCTTTTCTAAAACTCTCATATAGTTTCTCTTCATCTATGAACTTATATTTGGAAACTTTCATCCTGACAGGAGACTGAATCTTATAGTAACTCCTATATTTATTGATTCCTCCTCCATATTTCTCACCAATGATGCAATGCCGCTGCGCAGGATGCAATGTCCAGTAACAAGATACCTTATTAGTCATACCAAAAGTACCGGATTTTGTCAATTTACACCAAAACATAGCAAACAGATCTTCAGTCACCCATTCGCTTCTTTCCAGCCAGCGTTCATCCGTTTTTTTATGCGCTGTCTGAACCAATTGTAAACAACATCCTTTTTTTAATCCTTTACTTTCGGTATCAGATGTATAGTACATGGTATCCGGAGAGGCATATTTCATACCTGTATATACAAGGACCAAATCATCGTATTCTTGAAACTTCTTATAAACCGACTCCAAATGATCCTCAAAATAATAATCATCGGAAGGCAAATAGGCTATCAATTCGTTTCGGGCAATTTTAAGTCCTTGATTTAAAGCATACCCCAGACCTTTATTACTTTCATTTTTAATATATACGATTCTTTCATCATTCAGGAAGTCGGAAATAAACATCTCCGTATCATCCGTACAACCATCATTTATAATAATTAATTCCCAATTGGGATAAGTCTGTCTTTGTAGGCTTAGAATAGCCCTTCTAATAAAAGAAGCCTGATTATAGGTAGGCATTATAACCGAAAAGTGTGTATTCATAATATTTCAGGTTTTGTTGTTATGCGAAGACAAAGAACGGGTATAATAAGTAAAAACAATGAAATTTATGGCCCAAAAAATGAAACTTTCCATTCATTTATTAACTAAAAACTTGAAAACGTATACCAAAAGAACAAAATCGATTATTATGATCAATTTCTTTCATTTATTGAACAACTTTTCCCTCGCCATCACTTCAAAATGTTTTTACTTTACAGAGGAAAAACACCGAATGTTGTTTTAATCTTATTTTATGGAAGCACAAATAGAAGAAGAAGCAAAAAAAGAAGAAGTCGTACAACGAAGTGAAGAGGTACAGACCATTATTGACAGGATGCCTACAAGAGGAGCAACCTATGCAATAATACTAACAACACTACTTATTCTTATAATTCTGATATTAGGATTTGTTATTAAATATCCTGACTCTGTAGATGGTCAGATCTCAATAACAGCGCATATTGCCCCTGTCAGACTAGTGGCAAATACATCCGGTAAGCTACATTTACTACATGAGAACAGAACATCCGTATGTGAAGATCAAGTAATCGCCTATATAGATAATGAAGCTAACTACAAGGATATCTTGCTTCTAGATTCCTTATTAAATAGGTATAGCAATCAAGATCTTGAAGATTTCCCTATCAGATCCGGGCTTATATTAGGAGGAGCGAGTTCCCCGTACAACTCTTTTTGTATTGCACATTCCCAATATTATCGGACATTGCACTCTGATGTCTATAAAACGATGTGCAATAGTCTCCAACAGCAGAATGAGATAAATTCTGAAATCATAGAAAACTTGAATAAGGAGCTTCTTTTAAAAGGGAAAAAGCTAAGTATCGAAAAAGAACGATTGACCAAAGACAGCATCCTGTATCTTGCAAAAGCTATCAGTGAGCAAGATTTTCAACGTCAGCAGAGCACTTTTTACGATTTACAGGCAGCATATAAAGAACTGCACAGCAGCAGACTGTCATATACCGCACAGATTAAAAAGAATGAGCAACAAATACAACAATATTTATTACAAGAGCAAGAAACTCTGGATAAGTTGAGAGAAGAATTATCCGTCAGCAAATCCCAATTAACCAACACTATTCATGCTTGGAAAAAGCAATATCTACAAATCAGTCCTATTAATGGCCAAATGGAATACCTGGGATTCTGGAGAGAAAATTATTTTGTACAAAATGGACAGGAACTATTCTCTATTCTTCCTGATCAAAATGAGATCGTTGGTGAAATGATAGTTCCATCCTATGGCATCGGGAAAGTTAAAATAGGTCAAACCGCCAATGTAAAAGTTAACAATTATCCATATATGGAATATGGACTAATCAAGGGTAAAGTCAGTTCAATTTCACGGTTATCAAACAAGGTTCAAATGCCATCAGCTACTCAAGTAGAGAGCAATGTTTATCGCATAATCATAACTTTTCCTGATGGATTACAGACTAATTTCGGAAAAATGCTCGATCTGGATTTTGAATCTCAAGGCACATCCGAGATTATCACAAAGCCGAAACGCCTCATAGAAAGACTATTTGATAACCTGAAGGCAAACGCAGAACAATAAACTTCCCATTATAATTCTATAGTACAATGATATTTCATAGATTTCCAGTCGACTACCAGATGGATTCACAAGATTGTGGTCCGGCATGTTTAAAAATCATAGCCAAACATTTTGGACGATATTACTCTTTACAATATCTCAGAGACCGTTGTGGCATAACCAGTCAAGGTATCTCTCTACTGGATCTAAGTACCGGAGCCGAAAGTATCGGCTTACGTACACTTGCCATTAAATGTACATTGGAAGATGTCATCAACCAAGTCCCTTTCCCTGCAATTCTTTTCTGGAAAGACTCTCATTTTATTGTTGTCTATCATGCCAATAAGAAATACATATGGGTATCTGATCCGGCTAAAGGACGCATTAAATACACTCACGAAGAATTCAAAAAAGGATGGTATCAGAAAGGAGCAACCAATGGCGTACTTCTGGCAATAGAACCGACTATAGATTTCAATAGAAGCGATGTCGAAAAGAAACTGGAGAAAAATAGCTTCATCAGTATCCTGCGTTATTTTGTTCCTTACAAGAACAGCTTTGCAACGATATTCTTCATTATGCTGGTAGTTACCTTGCTACAAGGAATACTTCCTTTTATATCCAAAGCCGTTATTGATGTAGGCATAAAGACCTCTGACATCAATTTTATTAATATGGTATTGATCGGCAATATCAGCATACTGCTGAGTATTACCATATTTAATGTCATACGCGACTGGGTGTTATTACATATTACTTCACGAGTCAATATTGCATTAATATCAGACTATCTGATAAAACTCATGAAGCTTCCGGTGACATTCTTCGAAAATAAGCTTTTAGGAGATATACTCCAGCGCGCACGTGATCATGAACGTATCCGAAGCTTCATTATGCGTAACTCACTATCAATGATCTTTTCTGTCCTGACATTTATCATATTCGGAATCATACTTTTGGTATACAACCCGATTATATTCTATATTTTCCTGTCCGGTTCAATATTATACGCAGGCTGGGTATTATTATTTCTCCGTATCCGCAAGAAACTGGATTGGGAATATTTTGAGCTCATATCCCAAGACCAAAGTTATTGGGTAGAAACCGTATCCGCGATTCAGGATATCAAGATATATAATTACGAGAAACACAGGAGATGGAAATGGGAAGGAATTCAAGCCAGACTATACAAAGTCAATAAAAGAGTGCTCAACATCACTAATGCACAAAACCTGGGAGCCCAATTCATTGAAAATATAAAAAACATGGGGATCGTATTTTTCTGTGCCAGTGCAGTTATAAAAGGTGATATCACCTTCGGAGTAATGATCTCTACGCAATTTATAATCGGAATGCTTAATGGTCCACTTATTCAATTCATCAGTTTCGTTGTATCTGCTCAATATGCCAAGATCAGTTTTCTACGCATGAATGAGATCAGACAACTACAAGATGAAGAAGAATTGCTTTCTATTGGCAGTACCTCTATTCTGCCCGAAAACAGAGACATCAGTTTAAACAATATAATATTTCAATATAGCCCTAATTCTCCACTAGTATTGACTAACATATACCTGACTATTCCGCAAAATAAAGTAACGGCTATCGTAGGAGGAAGCGGTAGCGGAAAATCTACTCTGCTCAAACTATTAGTCAGACTTTATAAACCGACCTTTGGAGAAATAAAAATGGGTAACATGAATGTATCGAGTATCAACCTGCGTACCTGGAGAAATATGTGCGGGGTAGTCATGCAGGATGGCAAACTATTCAGTGAAACAATATTAGCAAACATTGTATTGGATGACGAACATATTGATTACGATCATCTGCACAAAGTGTGTCAGATGGCCCAGATAGAGGATGAAATCAATGGTATGCCCAAAGGATTTGATACAGTAATTGGAGAGAAGGGACGAGGAATAAGCGGAGGACAGAAACAGCGATTACTGATAGCACGGGCACTATACCGTAATCCGGATTTTCTCTTTCTGGACGAAGCTACAAACTCATTGGACGTCATCAATGAGAAGAAGATTGTTGAAGCACTGAACAGTGCTTTCAAAAACAGGACTGTTATCGTAGTAGCTCACCGGCTAAGTACCATACGAAACGCAGATCAGATTGTTGTTCTTAATAAAGGCAGAATTGTAGAAGTAGGCAATCACGAAAATCTTATCGCCAGAAAAGGTGAATACTTTAACCTGGTCTCTTCCCAATCATAGCTATATAAAAACTAATATTCAACATAAATAGAGACATTCATATGAATCTTAAATGGATAACAATATGGTTTCTGCTATTTCCTGCACTTTTACAGGGACAACCATATCAGATTTCTTTAGAACAAGTATTAAACGAGTGGTGTCTGGTGTCACCATCGGCACAAAAGATCAAGTTGTCACACGAGAATTCCATATTGGAGTTTGAGAATTACAAAAAAGAATTTCTACCATCTGTCGCTTTCTCTTTAAGCCCTGTAAACTTTAACCGCTCACAAAAGCTAATGCAGAACTCTGAGAGTGGAAATTATTCATATGTAGAAGATTACTCCAACAATAGCAGTACAGAAATAGCTATCCGACAAAAAGTCGGTATCATCGGAGGCGAGTTCAGTGTCAGTTCACGCCTCAACTACCTCCGGGAATTTTCGAATAACAGGAATCGTTTTGGAACTAATCCACTTTACATCAACTATTCGCAACCCTTCATCGGAGGTTTCTATAATTACAAGAGGCAAAGAGGTATACAGCATGCAGTATATAATAACTCACTGAAACAATATTGCTCGGAAATGTCAGATATCCAAACAAAAGCTGTAAACCTATTCATGACTCTGTTCTCAAGTAAGCTCGCAGCTGATTTGTCACATAAGAATCTTCTCATATCGGATACTCTTCTCATTGCCAGCAAAGCCTTACTCGACAATGGATATTTCACCGAATATGAATATCATCAAATGGAGCTACAACAGCTGAATAACAAATATGCTTTCGAGAATTCCACTAAGAATTATCAGAAAGCACTTAGAGAACTTAGCACATTCCTGAACAGGCCTGAATGGATAGATGAAGAAGTAGAGATATTAACCCCGGAATTCAATTTACCTTTGCAGATCGACGAAAAGTCAGCTATTGTTTATGCCCGTCACAATAGTCCGTTTGCCTTATCGCAAGAAGAAAAAAGACTAAAAGCCGAACAAACACTATTTACCGCCAAACTAAACAACCGCTTCAATGGCAACATTAAAATAAGCTACGGACTCAACCAGTATTCCGATCATTTTCTGGATGCATACCAAAAGCCGGATTATACTCAAGAGTCATGATAGGGGTTCAGATTCCAATTTTTCAATGGGGTATCAACCGTAACAAGATTCGCATGGCGAAGAACAACTATCAAAACAGTATGATAGAAATAGATCAGGCAGAAGTCAATTTTGATAACAACATAAAAGATATAGTGGAAGACTATAATCACAATATGAATCTATGGTTTGTTGCAACTAAAAGTTATCAACTCTCTCAGGAACAATATGTATTATTGGCACATAAATTCCACTCCGGCAAAGTATCCGTTTATGATTTAGCCTCTGCACAGCAAGAACAATACAGCGCCATGCAAAGATATTACAATGCCATACAAAACGCTTGGAATAGTTTTTGTGTTCTACGCAAAAATACACTGTTCGACTTTAGCAAACAAACTGAGTTAAAAGATTTATTTTTTCCTGTCACATCACATGACAATTAACTTTTCGTAAAGATCGTATTTCTCAAATACATCTTTGAGTTGTATGTCATTCTGTTGTTGTCCATGATTAATATGATGTAAAGCACAGTTTTGCACACTCAGATTTTCCAGATAGTCATTGCCCGATCTATTATGGGTGTAGACTTTCTTACATAACTTATCATTATAAAGTGCCATAGCTTTAAACCAAATATCATCACTAAACGGACATATATTCATAAAAACCGATTCATTAAAAACCTCATCAGAAAAAATATGTGGCGGATAAAGTATGCCACCAACACCTGTAGGGAAATTCAGAACAGATGCCTCCATATCAAAACATTTTTTCCACCCCAGATACGGTAAAAACTTTCCATCTTGCAAATTAATACGACGCCCTCGGTTAAAATAAATAAATTGAGGATCTTTGATGTAGCTATTGACTAATTTTTCTATCAGGTCAATATGATATATCGCATCATCATCAATTGTAATTATTGCATCATCAGGGTAGCTACGCAGTGCTGGTATCAGTTTCTTATATGAACGAATATCCTTACAGTATCTTACTTCCAGTCCTCTCTTCATTTGCAGTTGTAAAGTATTGGGCAGAGTTGTAGTTTTAAGTGAATCAGGTAACCATAAAATGATTCGATTCGCTTTTACGGTTTGTTGCATTATCGATTCAATAGCCAGATAAGTTTCATATAAGCGTGGCTCATATGTCGTAAGTGAGACTATGATTTCATGATCACAGTAATGTGTATCTGTAACACCACTTTCACAACAGTGCAACAAATAGTCATTCAACTGGATGACCCGGCTATTATAAATTGAGTTTGTGTAAACTAAAGCAATATCTGCATAAAGTCTATCAAGATTATCGATTTTCTTAATAGCTGCTTCTATTTTCTTTATTAAAGGTGTCATTATAGTATATAAATTAAAAGTTCTACTATGATCCAATACAAAAGGAAGGCTATATGAGCCTTGTGTACAAAAATAAGCATACTGATCAGAAAAAGATAGAACATATAGTCCAATAAAAGCAACGATTTGTTCATTTACAAAATAGAATCCTGATTAATAACAGCGTTCAACTGAAAAAACTAAGCCCCTTCTCCGAAAAAAGTAATACCTTTGAGTGCATAAATTAATTCGTCCGGCTATAGGCATTCTTTCGTCCGCCTATAGGCAAACGCAACGTCGCCTATAGGCAAACTTGCGTCCGGCTATAGGCGGACGAATTAATTTATGAAGAGAAAGAAATTATCCGTAGAACAAAAAAAATATAAAGTAACTATGAGCATTTATTACGATTTATACACGAGTGGTAATCCACAAAAAAAGGAGGAACAACAGGCACTTTATGCACGTGTTATTCCATCAGGCACCATTGATGCCGATAAGTTCGTTGAACTAGTATCCAAATCCAACGGCTTCAGTCCAGCCACAATAGAAGGTTGCCTGCAAGCCGTCAGTGATGAGCTACAACACTGGCTCGCGCAAGGCTGGACCGTAGAAGTCGGGGAAATCGGACATTTCTCCCTATCACTGACATGTGACCGTCCGGTGATGGAGAAGAAAGAAATTCGTTCTCCTTCCATCCATTTAAATAAGGTGAACCTGCGCATTAACAAAAAGTTTCGTGAGAGTCTGGAACCATTGCAACTGGAACGCATAGAGTCACCCTATCGTACTAATAACGATTCCAACGAAGAAAGATGCCGCACCCTCCTGATACAACATCTGGACAAATATGGCTGTATCACCCGTACCGATTTCATGAGACTGGCAGAAATCAGCCGCAACAAAGCAATTGAACTACTCAATAAGTTTTTGAAAGAAGAGATAATCCGGAAGTATGGAGGAGGAAAACTGTCGTATATCTAAAGAAGTAGTTTTTCTAATAGTACTATCACACTACAAGGCGAAGCATAGCGAAAGCGCTCATTATCAACAACATATGCATTATTAATTATTTGTTTAACGCACTTTCGAAAAATAACTTGCACAGTAATTTCAGATGCCATATCTTTGCATCGTGATCACAAAACAGAAACTCGATTTATAAACTATTTAAAAAATTAAAATTATGGCACTGAAATATGTAGTCAAAAAAACGACCTTTGGTTTCGACGATACCAAAGCAGAAAAATATGTAGCGCGTCCGTTCAATGTAGTCAACGTTGATTTTAAGATGCTGTGCGATCAGGTAACCAAAGTGGGATTCGTTCCACGCGGTACAGTAAAAGCCGTCCTTGACGGACTCATTGATTCTCTGATAACGTATATGGAAATCGGAGCATCCGTCAACTTGGGGGAATTTGGAACTTTCCGTCCCTCCTTCGGATGCAAGAGCCAGGAAAACGCAGAGGAAGTCACTACGGAAACATTGAAAAACCGTAAAATCATCTTTACTCCGGGAGACTTGCTGAAAAATATGATAAAGTCTGTCAGCATTCAGAAACTGGATGTAACTAGAAACAGCAGTTCTGCTCCTTCAGGTGGTGGAGAAGAAGGCGGAGGAAACGAAGGAGGTGATGACGGCGGTGATGAAGCACCGGACCCGACAGTATAAGGAATCATTTTATATCGTTATATTTAGAGAGAAAGAGGATGTCTCCAATCGGTGGGGACATCCTCTCCTTTTATACAACAGAATATATCTGTCTTTTACTTATTGTTCAGCAAAGCATAAGCACACCACAAAATAGGTGCCTGTCCATGATAATCTCCGGCAATGCGAGGACGGTCCATATAATATTGCTTACTGTTTTTCTTTCCCGTTCCGATACAAACTTCGGTAAGGTCATTCTTATCGTCTATATAATTGCACAGACCCAACCAAGCTCTGCGTGCAACAGGAGCAAATTCTTCTTTATCCAACCATCCGTTCTGAACACCCAAGATCATAGCATAGGCAAACATTGCCGATCCGGATGTTTCAGTCCAAAAGTCGGGCTGGTCTATCAACTGATTCCACAATCCGTCTTTGTTTACGTATTTTTTCAAGTTGTTCATCATTAAAAGATAGCCTTTCATAATCCGAGCTCTATTTGAGTCATTCTCCGGCAGGTTAAACAGAAGTTCCGTCATACCTACAGCCATCCAGCCATCTCCGCGTCCCCAATAGTAAGGTACATCCGGCGCATGATAGAAAAGACCATTCGGATGTTGCAGTTCATCCAAATACATCACCATTTCTTTGGCAGCCCGGTTGATATATTTAGTATCTCCAGTTACTTTATAAGCCTCCGATTGCACAATGGTAATCATATACATATCGTCAATCCAAAGACGAGTTTGCCAGGAGAATCCCTTCTTATCCCATTTACGTTCTTCTTCATTCGCTTTGGCTGGAAGCTGCCATTGGGTATCGGCATAAGGCAATCCAAGGTCCAAATAACGCTGGTCCTTTGTGATACTATAAAATCTAAGAGGCAAACAACCAAACATATTCTGGTCTACGTGTATGGGTGGAGGTAGGAGATCTTTTTCCAAATGGAATAACAACTCAAAGCGGTTTCTCAATTGCTTAATCAACTCTTTGTTATTCGTCAATTCTGCAAAACGGAGAGCTCCATACCATGTACATACCTCGGCATAATGGATTCCTTTATCACCATACAACTGATGTTTGGTTTCCATTAAACGCTTACTTAGCTTATTTCCAACAGTCTTAGGATCTGCTTTTACAGGAAAATCTCCAAAATAATTTTGAGCAGTAGCAATACTGGTTGTACAGAAAGCAGCCAGTAACAATACACAAATTAAATAATAGTTCTTTTTCATCATTACAATTGTTTCTATATAATTAATTATTCACGTTATTATCAGATTACAATCCCGCCACTGGTATCCAGCAGCTTATAGAAGATACATCACTGACTGCTTCCTCTTCTTTATTGTCGGTAATAGAGAAATTGACCAATACCTGTCCCGAAGAAATAGTCAGACTGGAACGGGGGACAGAGATTTCGGCAATATAACCATAGTTATCAATACGATCTTCATTGGTGTCATTGCATACATAAGTTTTCACTTCTACACCCATCTCCGCATTGTTCCATTTACCGGCATAAGTTTCGGTACTTTTCAATCCATCCATTGACACTTGTATTCGTGCAGCACCGTCCGTTAAGCTTTTACTATCATCCGGAGAAATATAAACAGTAGCATAATCACCTCTCAGCAAGCTCCGGTCAAGTACTTCTACCAAAAAATATACATTCTTGTCATCACACGAACAACGGAGAGTTCCCTGTACTTGCGATTTTTCTCCGACAAAAAGCGCATGATCCGTATTCGCCCATTCCTGATTGTTGCCATCCACCTTTACGCTACGGCGTACCGCATCGATACGATGGTTAAGAATAAATTGTGATAACATGATTGTTCCATTAGAAGTATCAGGCATCGCTCCTACCAATTGATGCGGATTTACCAAATTCAACGTTCCCCAATACCCCTTACCTGGAAACGGTGAATAAGCACTTCCAAAATTACGCGCTTTGGCATCCCCCATTTTCATATAGAAAGTAGAAGATTTGTTATACGAAAGCACAGTCTCACCCGATGGAAACTGAGATAAATATGGAGCGCTACCTAAAAAAGACAGATTGTCGCTATCAGCCGGCCCTTCCTGATCCACATCAAGATGATCCCATTCACCATCTTCGCCGGAATAAGCCAGTGATATATAATATGTTCCACGGTTATTAGTCTCTACAGCGGCCGCCAGTTCATTGCTACCTTTAAGTTGAATAACAGACGGCATCTGATGATTGAAATATGTTTTTCCGTCTTGTTCCCACTTCATTCGTATCACATAGTAAGGGATACTTCCAAATGAAGGCGTCCACGTTTGACCGCCATCTCTGGATATGACCATTGCAGTTCCGGTGTCTTTGCCTTCAATACCCGTACGGCTACTGTCCGTGAAATAGCAATGGATTTCTCCCGAAGACAATTCCAGCAAATACGGCTCCCAGTTGACACCTTGATACACTGAGACCGGTTCACTCCACGTAACGCCATTATCTGTACTACGCCTCATTTCAATACCTGCATCTTTAGGCAAGTCTCTATACCCATTATTAGCCCTATAGGAGGCTACGGTCAGAATATCTCCGTTGGAAAGTACCAGCCCATCACAATTCGAGTAACGCCGGTCATTCTTTTCACCTTTACTGTCGGTAATACTGTAATTGGTAAACACCTTGCCTTTATAACTCCATGTTTTAAAGTCCGTACTGGCCGCATAAGAACAACTGGCACCAATCTGATTGTTGTGATAGAACATGATATAACCATCATTAGCCAATTTCTTAACCCGTACATAGTTAGGTTTGGCAGATTTTAGTACACTCTCTCCTAGTTGTGAATACGTCCGAAAGTTCATCTTCAAGGACGAACGCGAAGTAACATCAGCGTGCGAATTAATCACCGGGACACCTTGATTAAGTTTGTCGACAGGAGTAATATGAGCAACAAATGGTTGTTCCGGTTCTTCTTGATCGCCCTTATTGCCGGTTCCGCCACCATCACCTCCCTTATGATCCAATGTATCCTCTCCACCACCTCCACAGGCCATGACTGTAGCGCAGAAAGTAGCCAACAATACAGCTGTTTTCAATAATCCTTTCATAGTCTTATCTTTTGAGTAATGATTAAATATGATATTTGCTATACATTCTCTTAGCCGTCTGCACCGGATCAACACCAGCCTCAAGTACATACTTATTATGTGCATTCACCCATGCCTTCTCCACTTGAAACGAGTCCGGAACAGTAAGTGAACGTCCCTCCAATGTACCTTTAAGATAAGCGATGTAATTAGTCCAGCGAGGCAGATAATAGTCTTTCAGCAGCCCGCCCCATTCCTTGTGGGCATAGTCGCGCACCGGACTAAGTGTCTCCGTCCATGTCCCGATCAGCATACGGGCATTGTGCTCGTACAAATCCTGCAATTCAGGCTGCTTTGACTTCGAACGGGCCATATCCAGCCAGCGTCCCACGAAGAAGCATTCGTGAGTGGACAGTAACTCATTTTGATCCTTAATCAGCTGCAGAAACCTCTCCGACCAGTAATCAAACTGTTTCGTATCTTTCGCCCGATAAGCATCCACCAGATTGTAATATGCTTCCCGTCCTAAATCCGCAAGATACTGACGGACAAAATCGACTGCATCATACTGATAAGTTGACGTCTGCTTCAGACGGTCTGCACTTTGCAAGAATAATCCTACTCCCTGGGCAAAGAGCTCCGGATCATAGAAAATCCGACATTGACTCCAGGCAGAAGCCGTGATTTTATCTCTTTTCAAGCTGGGAGGGGCACAAAAGACCGACTCTGACGGACGGCGATGACCGGTATAAGTACCATAAGCTGTACGGTGGAAAATAGTCCACGCCTCTTTCAGATTTTCATCTTCCACACCATAACGACGCACTGAATACTCTTTCAACCAGACATCCAGATCCAAATGCTCCGAACGCCAGCGCATTTCATTCAACAAATCAAATACTACCGGATTCACCTCGATGCCTTCCGGGGTAGAGCTGGTTCCTTTCATGCTCGGTGATGCCGCCGAATCCTTCTGACCATCTACCGGACCGGTAGCTATAGCGTCCAGACGCCCGTGCAGACCAATGTTACCTCCATAATTGGAAATATGCGACCATAACCACGGGAAGCCATCAAAGCCCTTGCGCTTCCGCCAGTTATCCCAAAACTCGGCAGCAAGATCAACGATCAGCGTATTCTTTCTGTCGAGTCCTGCCAGCAATTCCTTTTTCGGATTTCCCAACCATGCCTGAATCACCCAGGTCGCATCCGGATTATATCGTTTCATGGCTGTCTGTACCCGACGGGCGGCATCTGTTACGTCAATGCCTCCGGTCTTTCCACCTTCGTGAAAGAGATCACCGCCAAACAAGTCCGCTTTCCCATAAAGCTTCTCATATTCAGCATACCACACCTTTGCCATTCTTTCAAACAACGGATCGGCAGGATCGAGCACAGGAGGACGTTGAAGCGAGTTCCACAGTCCCTGTTCCACCAAGCGGGCTTCCGGATATTTTTCTTTCAACGAGGAAGGAACCATCCCAAAAAATCCCTGAAAAACAGGCTTCATCCCATATTCACGCATACGGGCAAGTATTTTCTTCTGTAAGACTATCTGCTCCTTAAACCATTCATCGGGCAACGGGCCACCAATATTCTCAAGATTACCCATCAGCAACCAACCGAAATAAGCTGGTCCACACAAGAACTCCTTCACTTCCGGAAGCGTATACCCGAATTTCAACAACGTATTCCGCCATACAGCCTCCACCCCAACCATAGCCATCGGCATATTGATACCGCTCAAAGCCATCAGATCTATTTCACGTTCCCAACGTTTCCAGTTCCAAAAGGCTGTAGTATAACTAAATGTGCAATAATTCATGTAAAAATTATCGGATAGTCTAGTCGCATGACGTTCTTTCACCTGTGGCAGATCAACAGGCAATTGAGGTAACTGGTCTCCACAGAAAGAGACATGGGCATGACAGTAATACTTCAAATACCAGTTAATGCCAAAGGCAGCACTTACATAATTGTTGGCACGTACTGTGACTTTGCGCCCGCCACCATACAGTTCAAAGTAGTCGCCTTCATCAGAAGAAGAACGGATCTCAATCTTAAACCGGTCGGAAAGTCCTTCCTGAAGACGTTCCAACATTTGCTTTACCGGATTAGCAGCCTCAACAATCGCAGCAAAGAGCAGGAAGACTAAAAGTAAAAAGTGTTTTTTCATGGTTAACCCTATCACCCATGGTCATATACAACCATGGCAATCTTTAACTACATATTCATCAAACAACTCTATTTTCTTGTCGGTTGTGGTCCAAAGTAGGAACGTTTCATTCCTCCAAAGTCCAATACAATCTTTTGCAATACAGTTCCGGCATCTCCACAGATTATTTTCACGGTATGCTTACCCGGCTTGTCGATATGCAAAGTTGTTTTATTGATTCTACAGTTCTTCAATACACTCTCATACCAGATTTGCGCATATTCAAAAGAAGATGTAGACGGATTCAAAACCGGCCCTTCGTCAATACATACACCATATTTGGTTTCGATATTCGTTGCTTCGTGTCCAGCATAGCCTCTGTCCTTGCTTGTCACGAATGTAGGCAACACATATGTATAGACATCAACCGAACCTTGCTCGAAAGTATAGAAATCATACTCCAAACGTGGTGTGCTACGGCCTGCGGTACGTTGCGGGGCAGCCGTCGGATCACCCAACTGAATAGCCGTATTCTCTATCCCCAGATTAGGAATGGTTCTCATCTTGATCGCCTTATTTTCCACTTTCCGGTGGAAGCTTGCCGCATCGATAGAGACATATCCGTTATGTTCCACAAATAAAGTATCCATTTCGACAAGGGATGGAGAAGAAGGATTGAATACAGAGATGTAAACATTCTCTTTCTCGCCCCGGTCAGAAGTAATTTCCAATACCCCGAAAACTTTCTCTCCAACCGGTACTTTTGCCCAGTCTACCGATACTTCAATACGTTCTTCCGTAGCCGTTTCGCCTGCCTTCTTGCTCAATAAAATCCAGTTTTCCGTAACAGATGCCTTCCATTTCAAAGGGCTTGCCCCTTTATTGAAAACATCCACATAATATGACTGACGCAGGTAAGTATTGAAGCAAGGCAAGGAGTGGAAACTCTTCAGACCTTTCAGCACATCTTCTCCCTCTGCCATTACGCCCAGTGTAGCATCAGATGCCAGTGAAGTCTTTCTTAATGCCGGAAGTTCAAAGTAAGCAGCAGCAAATCCCTGTTTCATTGTCATTACATGATCCCATTTGCCACCGAGCAGCGAATTATATCCTTTGGTAATGACTTGCAGACTATCATAACAAGCCTTCACTTTTTTCTCCAATTCGCCGGTAGACGCTCTTTGCTGAATGGAGTACCAACGGTTTCTCTGTCCGTCCAGTATCATTCTGTTCAGCAACTCACATCCTTTCACCGGATAATACAATGACTGGTAGAAGCAGGCCTTTTTCTCTTCCGGCAGCTTATTCAGAATTTTCTCTGTAATGCTTCCGATCCGGCGGTATTCACTCAGGCGTGAATCCACTTCCCTGTAATTCGTCAAGGAGAAATCAGTATCTGTATTCCGTTCTCTTCCATGCTTATCGGTAGCCCACTGATAGCCCCATCCCATAAACTCCGGTCTGCGGGCAAAAGCCAGTTTGTAGAATGAGTTGATCACATCCTGATACTCATTGCGGTATTCATCACCCAGCATACCACACAACCATTCCGTGCGATAAGTAGCCGCTCTGTCAAAATTGAAAGAATCGATATCATAAGCCATCGACAGGAAGAAATCTACAGCAAACTCACATGATTTGATATCACCAGCATTGAGCAGCCAGATCCGGTCTGCCGTCATGTCATAAGCCTTGCGAAGTTCTTCGTACATCAGCGTGGGTGAAGTGGTGTTCATCCAAAGATGATCGTGAGGCTTGCCCAGATAGGAAGAATGATAATAAACACCCGAACGTCCCGAACGCTTCTGTTCTTTCGGACTGCTCAGACGCTTCATATAGCCATAGTTGTCGTCCGGCCATATAATCGTAACATCATCCGGCAGTTCCAGTCCCTCGTCGTATACATCCAGCACCTCTTTATAAGGAGTAAAGGCTTGCGGGATATCTTCGCCACGCTTACCCGTCGCATCAATCAGCATCTTTCTTTGTGCCATCAATGCATCTTGGAGCATCTGTTTTCTATCCGCCATATCATTGCTCGCATTCATCGCTCTGTCATGCAATCCGCGCAGAGCCAGAGTGTACACATTCTCAAAAGGAGCACATTCATTCGCACGTGCTCTCAGCACACTGTCTACTCCCGCTCTATTGTTGATGTAATCCCATTCGCCCATCTTGTCACGTTTCCACTCGCTTGCCGTGTTGAACAACAGCGGTTCGCAGTGAGAAGACCCCATCACGATGGCGAAACTATCTGCTACCAATCTATTCTCCGGTATACGATGAAATGCCATAGACGCATCGTGCATGGCCGGACACAGATAATTTGCCTGAAGACGGAGCAGTAACTCACAAATCTGCGCGTATGTTTTCGGTCCGAAGTTTCCACGTTCTTTCTCATAATTGTTCTTTGACCAGCGATAAAGTCCCCAGTCTTCGTCATTGATAAAGATACCTCTGAACTTGACAGCAGGTTCTTTTGAAATGAATTTATGAACGTTGACAGCCAGTTTTTTCTGTTGTTTTATCGGAGCATCGGCCCACCAGTACCAGGGAGACACACCTATCGCTTTAGATATGGAGAGAAGTCCGTAAGCCGTACCACGCCTGTCACTACCAGCTACGACAATGGCTTTCTTAATACCCGGTGCAGGATTATCAACCGTTTCTATCATATAACGTTCCCATCCACCGGTGATGGGAGTTGTGTCTATCTTCTTTTGGGCTACCAGCGCATTGATCCATGCGCTTTTTCCGACAGTTCCCACGATGATGGCATAACGAGCCGAGACATCACCCGGATTACTTGCTTGTGTTTTCAGGTCCTGTCCCGTCACACGACGAACGTCGTCTGCAAATAAAGTCACACTTTTACGAACGACAGTTTCATCCTTGCCATCAAAACAAACAACGACATTGGCAGCCGGTGAAACGATGGGAAAACTGTTTTTACCAGCGTTCTTATCCAATAATACTTGTGCTTCTGTTGATACAAGGCTACAGCAAAACAGCCCTACTAATAAAATCTTATTTTTCATATAAAAGTTAGATTGATAATCGACGCTACAAAGAAAACCAAAAATCAACAGAAGTAATAAAAGAAATAGACCGATAAATGGAATAATATGGTCAAAAGACCATTCCAGACGTGTTTTATCGCCAGAAAGAAGAAATAATGCGGTCGATTAATAACCAATCAGGAAGTGATTGACAAGTAAAGGGCGGAGACTGGCAAGCAACGTTTCACGCTGTTCCGGACCGGCGGCAAACAGAGCGGTAGACAGTATCTCTCCGACAGCCCCGTTCTTTGTTACAACCGCTATCTGCCTGAGACCTTCAACAAAGTTGCCATTTTGAGGAGAAATAATATGCCTGCGCCCCTCCGACTCGTTTCCGGAAGTAGTGAGGCATTCATTATAAAGGAGTATACTTTGAGACTCCCCGGTCTTTTCCGTCTCCGACTGGTTGCCAAAGTTAACTTTCCATCCCGTTCCGGCCGGATGGTTGCCTAAAGCAAGTACAGAACTGTTTCCCATATTGATCAACGCATTTTCTATAGAACAGGAGTGCAATATGTCTCTGATTGTCTCCAAGGCATATCCTTTCAGAAATCCTGAAAGGTTGATCGTTATCCCCGGCTGCCAGTAAAAAATACTTTGTTCTTCTGCCGACAAACATACCGAATGAATAGTATCCTGATTATAATTCTCCGAATGAACTGTCACATCGAAGCATCCCGATGTTTTCTCGTGATATTCCAGACACAGATCAACCATTGCATAAAGTTGACTGCTAAGAACTACCGGAGATACAGAAGCGGTCCGGTTGACGACAGCCAGTTCGCTGGCAGGATCATAATAGTTGGCTGTCTTCTCCAGGCAGCTTAAAGCTTCATGAATACGTTCAGCAACAGACAGCAGTTCTTCTTCTGATTTCTGACTGCACAAAAGAATATCTACGCGTGTATGCATAGACGGGAACCAGACGTAAAGTAATCCATCGCCCTCATGGGATGGTCTGTACAAATGTTGAATGGCAGTCTTCATCTATCAAAAAAGAAAGGAGCTGTGCTCGAAGCAGCATTCATCAACAAAATGAAATTTCCGGCACAACTCCTCTTCTACAATATATTCTTATTTCAATTCTTTAATCTTCACGTTCTTGAACCATACTTCATCTCCGTGGTCTTGCAGAAGGATGTTACCTTCAATAATATTTCCAAAGTTAGGCCAGTTCTTATACTTGCTATAAGCTACCAGTGCATTCCACATTTCATTGTTACGGTCATACTCAATCAGTTTCTCTCCATTCAGCCAGTGCTCTACATGGTTGCCTTTGACGATGATCATAGCAGTATTGAACTCTTTCTTATGGAAAGGTTTATTCTTAGGAGCCGGAATCAGGTCATACAATGAACCCAATTGTCTGTTGCCTTTCACGCCAAGTTTAGCATCCGGATGCTTGTCATCGTCCAGAATCTGAAACTCGCAACCGATAGCAGAACCGGCACCCTTATTCATTTCAGGATTAACGAAATACTTGATTCCGCTGTTTGCACCTTCAGTGATCTTGAAATCTACAGTCAGGATAAAGTCCTTATAAGTACGGGTAGTTACGATGTCACCGCCATTGGCAGATTCGGCACCGCCACTCTTCATAACCTTAAGGATGCCGTCTTCCATCTTCCAGCCTTTGGCAGGGAAAGTAGAAAGCTTCGCTCCTCTCCAGCCTTCGTTAGTCTTACCATCCCACAACAAAGCCCAACCTTCTTTTTTCTCACGCGGAGAAAGAGTGTTGATAATCAGATTTCTTTCCGGTGCAGCCTGAGATTCCGGTGTCTGGTAACGTTCTACGTCTGTCGTACAGATACGGATATTCTTCCAGCTTACTGTCTTGCCTTCGTCAGCAGCGTTGCCGATAGCGTGTACCTGCAAAGCGATAAATCCGACAGGAGTCATATCGTCCCAGATATTAGCACAAGGCACTCCGTTGATCCATGTACGGATAGAGTTACCTATCGCTTCGATACGGGCCTTATTCCATGCATTGTTCTTGAAAGCCGTACGTGCCGAAGGATTCCAGTTCAAAGAATAAATCCAGTTTCTGCGAGCTTCGTCATAGATACCACCCGACCAGGCACGTTTGGAGGGATCAATCTCGAACTGATAACCGTGTACACGACCCTTGTTATATTCTTTTTTGCTTTCACTGCGAATCTGTACTCCTGAATTCAAACCATCATCAATCTTAAAGTCAAACTCAAGGATAAAATCTCCGTAATTCTTGGTGGTTGCCAGGAAGGTATTAGGAGTTCCCATTTTTGATACACCTACAATGGCATCGTCTACGATTTTATACTCAGCCTTGCCGTTCAGTTTTTTCCATCCTTTCAGGTTTTTACCATTGAAAAGCGGTTCCCAATTCTGTGCTGACAAAGAAGCGGCACAGAACAAAAGTAAAGTCAATACGATATTTTTCTTCATTACTTATATTGTTATTATAATCAAACTTTATTCTGTTTTATATTTCCTACCGGTCTTTACAACTTATAAAACTCATCCCAGCCTTTACGCGGCGGAAGTCCGGCCAACATTGAATTAGCAAATTCATTATTGGTAATCTGCTTCGTGCGGGGATCGAAGAATAACTGGGTATTGAGACGTTGCGCCATTACTCCCAGTGAGAATACCTGACTCAAGACACCGTTAATCTCGAACGGTGAACGCGTCTTTTCAATGCCATTACATGCCAGCAAGAAATTCTCGAAGTGATTGGACGGACTTTTAGGCACTTTCGGCAACTTATCTGCCATTTCCTTTGCCTTTTCTTCTGGAATGATAGACAAAGTACTTCCGTGACTACCACCCTTGAAAGTCAGTTCCTTTGAATAAATAATCTTTCCCGGATTCAGTTTGGCAGGAGGAACATCGCCCTGATTAGTCTTGGGAATGTTCGGATCCAGTCCGGAAACACCGTAACCTGCAGGAATAGGAGGAAGATTATCCAGACCGTCATACCAAGTGACATCTACCGGTGGCATTCCTTTGCGCTGCGGGAAACGGAAAAGAATCGTAGAAGAATATGGGAAAAAGTAATCATTGTGTCCTTCCTGATGTGTCAAAGTCACTTCGTAAGGCAAGCCTAGTTCAAGAAACTCGTGAACAGTATCCAATATATGTGCTCCCCAGTCGCCCAAAGCTCCCATACCGAAGTCATACCAGCAACGCCATTCACCCTGATCATACTTATTGCAATATTCATGATAAGGAACAGCTCCCAGCCAGGTATTCCAATCCAAATCCTTCGGGAGTTGCTGGCCTGAAGGTAGTTTATAAATGTTCGTATCCCACTTATGCCAGCGACGCGGATTATTCATGTGAGCAGTAACAGCTGTCACATCCTTGATGATCCCTGCATCCATCCAAGCTTTAAATTGGAAGTAATTTGCTTCCGAGTGTCCCTGATTTCCCACCTGAGTAGCCAGGTTCGGACGTTTAAGGGCAGCCTGCATCAACAGTTCCGCCTCATAGAAAGTACGGGCCAGCGGTTTTTCCACATACACGTGTTTGCCGGAAGCCAGAGCCAGCATACTGATAGGGAAGTGAGAGTGATCAGGAGTAGCAATTGCTACAGCATCAAACTCGTTACCAGCCTTGTCAAACATCTGGCGGAAGTCTCTGAACTGTTTCGCTTTAGGATACATGCCCATCACCTTTCGTGTATGTTTAGCTCCCATGTCTACATCACACAGAGCCACAACCTCTACCATACCCGTACGTGCAAAATCCTGTATAATTTGCTCTCCACGGTTTCCAATGCCAATATAGGCTATTTTTACCTTTTCATTTCTTCCTTTTTTCGATGAAATAGTTTGAGCATTCAGCAGTTCACCGGATCCCAGTGCTAATCCGGCAGAGGCCAGTGACATTGTCTTTAGAAAATCTCTTCGTGTTGTCATAAATTATTCATTGATATTGATTAAGTATATTCGTTCAGGTCTGTTCTCACAGCCTGTTTCTCTTCTTTGTGAATAGCGCTTTCACTCCATAGAAAAGGAGGCGCAGAAGCGCCCATGCGGCATAGAGTACAAAAGCAAAAATGATTATATAGAAAATAGAGGTGATCATCTCCATCATGGATCTGTGATATGTGATGATTGCATAAAGATTCACCAGATTGGCAAGCACAAAACATACAAGTAAAGTGATTATTTCTATTTTCTTCCGTCGTGCGGTCAGGACTGTATCTTTCATACTGTTTCGAGTGTTTTGGATTGATGGTTCAGATAGTCAATTTTGTATTCATCAGGAAAGTAAAGCGTTTTTTCTTCCTCCATAGCCTGGTGGCCCAACAGACAGAGCATACTAGCATAGTAGCCTTCTTCGGCAATTCTTTCCGGTTGTTTTTGTGTTATCACAGCCTCTACGAATGCTTCCAGCAACAAGGAAGTACCGTCACCTTTCGGACGTTCGCCCAAAATAAACTCTCCTGTATTCGCATTGGCAGTTTCCGGTGCCCAGCTTGTACCTGCAAAAGGCAGTGAATCAAACATTTTGTTCTCCCAGTCATTGACCAACTGCAGGAATGCCGGTGCAGGAGCCACACTTTCAAAGTAGTATCGTCCCTTTTCCGGTTCCACCGTTCCGAGATTACCCATAATCTGCTCTTCCAGACCATAGAACTTATTGGAAATAATGGAATCGAATGTCATCTTCACGCCATCATCGAATACATATATACAACTTACATTATCATATACTTCACGTCCGTCCTTCCAGTAAGTGATGGCTCCGTGCCCCATTACCTTCTCAGGAAGTTTTTGCAATGCCCAGCTACCTATCTGAAGCTGATGGCAGGCAAGTTCCGTCATTAATCCCTTCGAGAATTCCTTATAGAGACGCCAGTTTATCAGACGCTCCAAACTTGGTGAAGGAACAGAACGTCTCCAGTCGCCATTCCGGTTCCAGAAAGTATGAATTCCGTTGATTTCGCCGAACGTACCCGCATGGATCATTTCCATCGCCTTGATATAGCGCGGATCAAAGAGACGTTGCTGTCCGGTGAAGAAAATTTTTCCGGTGCTGCGATGCTTTTGATATATATGGTAACACTCTTCCATCGTATAACCGATTGACTTTTCGCAGAATACATGTTTCCCGGCATCAAAAGCATCCATCACTATTTTATAGTGAGCACTAAGAGGAGTTGCCACAAGGACGGCATCTATATTCTTATCTTCCAACACCTCCTTATAGTTACCGTATACTTTTGCCTTAGGGGCAAGTTTCAAAGCCTCATCAATCGAAGGCTGATAAATATCGCACAACGCTACAATATCCACCTTCGGATTTTTCACAAGGAAACTCATTAAAAATCGTCCTCTCGAACCGGGACCGATAATTGCCAGACGGCATTTTTCACTAGACGTGTTCGTCACCTCCGAAAATGCAGAAAGCCAGGGACTCGCTGCAAGAAATGCTCCAGCCCCGGCTATTCCCATATTTTTCAGAAAATCTCGTCTACTAATAGGTGTATCTTTCATTATTTAATTTATTAAATTCTCGTATTTTATTTCAGTTTCCGTATCAAGGCTAACTGATTATTCAATCCACAAAGTCCTTCGGCAACACTCCAAACTGCTTCTGAAAACATTTGGCAAAATAGGACGGAGAGTTGAATCCTACCATATAGCAGATTTCAGTTACTCGCCCTTCTCCTTCTTTCAGCAACTGGGCAGCCTTTTTCAAGCGTTCCAAACGAAGATACTCATTCGGGCTCAAATCCAGTACTCCCTTTATCTTACGATAGAAGTTAGAACGACTCATATTCAGACTGTCCGCTATATCATCCATGCTGAACTCCGGATTATTAAGATTAGCCAAAATTACTTCATTCAGTCTCTTGATAAAGTCTTCGTCGGCCTTGGTCAATGCCATGGTGTTGGCTGCCACAAAAGGTGACTGCGCAAAAGTCCGGCGTAGTTTTTCTCTGTTCTGAATGAGGTTAGAGGCACAAGCTTGTAAGTATTCGACAGAGAAAGGCTTCTCGATATAGGCATCTGCGCCCAGCTCCATGCCTTCTATCTTAGACTGGATGTTCGTTTTCGCAGTCAGCAGAATAACAGGGATATGACTATAATTCAAGTCCGATTTAATCGTCTTACAGAGTTCAAAGCCATCCATCACAGGCATGACTACATCACTCACTACCAAATTCACATAATTGCCATCCAACATTTTCAAGGCTTCCGCCCCATTGACTGCCGACAGTACGGCATATTCTTTCGACAACTGGCGGACAACAAAGGCTCGCATATCCGGATTATCCTCCACTACCAGTACTGTAGGGCGATTGTCTTTTTTTTCTCCTTGTTCCACTTCCACCGGAACCTCACTTACAGGTTCCGGTTCCGCTTTTGTTTCCGGAGTCAAAGTAATTGTCATATCCTGAACGATAGGCAATGTCAGGCAGAAGGTATTACTATTTTCTTCTTCCCCCATAGCCAGCGTTCCTTGATGCAGTTCGGCCAATGAGCGTGAAAGAGCCAGTCCGATACCCGTTCCGGTGGTCACTTTTCCGTCTTCTCTCTCGTTGAAACGGACAAAAGGCTGGAATATTTCTTCCCTCATCTCACGAGGGATAATCACTCCGTCATTCACTGTACGGATACGGAATACATTGCTTTCATCCCCCTCGGTCACCTCCAGAGATACGTGTATATAATGTTCCGAATATTTCACGGCATTGTTCAGCAAGTTACTGATAATCTTGGTGAATGCCTCTTGATTGACATGAGCATAAAAATCCGTCTCGGGCAGTTGCAGGGTAAATTCCAGTCCTTTCTGTTTGGCAAGAGAAGTAAACCGCAGGTGGGTTTCTTTCAGCACCTCCGTGATGTTGCATTTAGCAAAGTTCAAACGGAATCCCTGACTTTCCGTCTTGCGGAAGTCTAGTAATTGGTTCGTCAGATTCAGCAAACGTTCCGTATTCTGCTTCATAATATTCAGATCCTCACGCGTCTCCGCATCAACCTTTTTCTTAAGAATAATATTCTCTAGCGGACCTTTAATCAAAGTCAGCGGAGTACGTATCTCGTGAGCTACATTCGTAAAGAAGTCGATCTTTGCATGATAGATCTCGCGTTCCTTTTCCTGCTCGAACTTCTCCATCTGCCTGCGATGCTTATAGTTACTTCGCTGCTTGAAATACCACACAGCATACAGGGAGCAGCCTATGATCAGCAAAACATATACGCAATAAGCCCAGATAGTAAGATAAAAAGGAGGAAGTATACGAACGATCAAAGATACTTCATTTTCGTTCCATACTCCGTCACTGTTAGAAGCTTTCACACGGAAGGTATAATTGCCATACCACAAGTTGGAATAGGATACCACAGGGCTCTCTCCAACGGGCAGCCATTCATCATCAAAGCCATCCAACTTATACATGATCTGATTCATTCGCGGAGCCTGGAAATCCAAAGCAGCGACACGAAATGAAAAAGAATTCTGATCAGGCTGAAGAACCAGCTCATCCAAGAAATTAATACTTTTCTTCAGCGGAGACGAAGGATCACCAGGATATACTTCTTTTCCGAACAACAAAAAGTCCGTAATCACAATGGATGGAAGAGACTTATTTTCAGAGAAGTTTTTCGGATTAAAGCGACAAATCCGTCAATACTGCCGATAAATCGTTCCATCTTCCGTCTCAAAGCTGGAACGATAGTTAAACTGCTCGCCCAACAGACCGTTGGCGGTAGTATATACTTTCATCGCTCCCGTGGCAGGCTGAAAAGACACCAGACCATTATTGGTTGTCAGCCACATAAGGCCTTCTTTATCTTCCACAATCTGATAAACAACATCATTCGGCAATCCGTTACGGGAATCATAGCTGGTAAAAGTTTCTGTTTCGGGATGAAACTTGCAGAAACCTCCACCTTGTGTAGTTAACCAGATTTGTCGGTGAGAATCTTCGAAAATGCTCAATACCTTATCATACGGCAGACTTCTAGGGTTGTTTTCATCGTGCAAGTAATTGGTCCATTTCTTTTCATTGACATTATAGCAATAGGCCCCATTAGCATAGGTCGCCAGCCATAGATTACTGCCGGAATCTTCTTTGATATCATATACAAACTTACCGTTCAGTTCCGGTATCCGGTCAAAATCATCGGTCTGCTTATTATAGCGCAGCAAACCAAACAAAGTACCCAAATAAATATCTCCCGTTGTTGTCTGACAAATAGAAAAAACGCTATTATCTATCAATGAACGTGGCGAATCGGTTTTCTGATATGTTTTCACAATCGCTCCCGTACGTGTATCAATAACTTTCACTCCTTTCGCAAAAGTTCCTACCCAAAGATGATCGCCAATCAGACATAATCCATGAACATTAGTGAACGCATTACTTGGAGTAAAGAAAGAGAAGGTTTTTGTTTTCGGATCAAAGCGGTTCAATCCTCCATCTTCCGTACCGATCCACAAGATCCCCTGATTGTCCTGACAGAACTCACGTACTCTTTTTCCATGCAAACCATTATCTGTCCCTTTCGGATAATACTTTTCAAAGTAAGTATAGAAACGGGGATAGTAGTTCACTCCCCCGAAATAAGAACCAATCCATATGCCTCCTTCACGATCCTTACATAGTGAATAGACCGCATTGTCAGAGAGAGAATATGGATCATTGATTGAACTGCGCAAATGGACATATTTGCCCATTCGAAGGTTATAAATATAAATTCCGGATTCCGCCCCTATCCATAATTCATTATCAGAAGCAACCAGCAAGTTACGACAAAGAACCGGTTCTTCATTTTCATCAACGGAAAGCAAATCATGTAATTTGTTGGAAGTTAGGTTCAACTCCTTTGCCCCACCTCTCAAAGAGCCGATATACAGACAATTATAGGCACCTTTTACAAGAGTAGTTACGACATCGTTCTCGAAAGTTTCCTTATTGTCGACGGGAGAGATGTAGGGTTGAAGTGTTTTCAGACGGTCTTTTGAATAAAAGAGTCCGTCACCATAGCAGCCTATCCAGAGAGTTCCGCTGTTATCAAAGACAAAAGACTGGACATTAGTGGAAATGAAAGGAAAGTTTTTCAAGGTAAAATTCTGAAGTTTCTCTTTCTCCAAATCATAACAAAAGAGTCCCTGAGACTCTACCGCAATCCAGACGCATCCCTGGTCATCTCCCACAATCGCTGTCACAGTGTGTTCTATCTTGGTTTCTTCCGCACTCAGTTCTTCAAAATGCCGGAACGAGTCATTCTCCGGATAATAGATATAGAGTCCCACATCCGTACCTACCCAAATGTTTCCTTCCGCATCCTCATAAAGCGCTGTTATGAAATTATTGCCAATGCTTCTCTGACTGCGACCGTCGTGCTTGAACTGACGAAATGACAAACCATCATACCGGTTCAGTCCGTCCTTTGTTCCAAACCACATAAAGCCCTGTTTATCCTGCAAAATAGCGTTTACTGTATTTTGGGATAATCCATTCTGTACACTTAGGTTTTTGAAATAATAATGCTCATCCATCACTTGTGCATGACAGACGATTTGATAGCATATAAAACTTACCAGGAGTACTAAAGCTTTCTTCATACTATACGTATTTTCTACCTTTTTGTTTTGAGTTATCAAATGTAGGCAAAATTACTGCCTAAAGATAGAAAATATGTCTCAATGAATGAAAGAATAGTCCTATTTTTCTATTCGGATGCGCGCATCTACTGCTACAACCGCCTTCTCAGTGGCCAGGAGCGGGTTTATATCCATTTCTTTAATTTCTGTTGCAAACCGGAGCAAGGTAGACAAACGAACGATAATCTCAGCAAATTTATCCTCGTTTACTCCTTTTTGTCCACGTGTTCCCTGGATAATTTTATAGGCACGCAAGGAGCGAATCATTGAATAAGCCTCTTCATAAGAAAGGGGCGCCAAACCGGAAGATACATCTTTCAAAACTTCCACAAAAATGCCCCCCAAACCGCAAAGTACCACGTGCCCGAACTTTTCTTCATATTTTGCACCAATAAAAAGTTCCGTGCCTTTGAGCATAGGTTGAACCATGATCGCTTTTGCATCGGGAATCTGCATCATACGGTCAAATTCAAGTGCCAGATGCTGTTCCCCTTTAATGTTCAGTACCACGCCGCCGACATCCGATTTATGCACAGGACCTACTACTTTGGCTACTACCGGGAATCCACATCGACGGGCAAAAGCCACAACTTCCTCCTTTTTATTGGAAACAAATTCATCGACCAATGAAATACCGGCTGCGTGCAGCAATGCCTGTACATAATGAGGTTCGATATATCCATTCTCCGGGATGGAATCAATGATACGACGGATTCTCGGTACATCGACTCCGAACAGTTCAATTTCAGGCACCGCCGGTTTCGGGGCGTTGACAATGCGGGACAGTGCAGTTCCCAAAGTCACTTCGTCGGAAAAGTTCACGTGTCCTTTGGCAAGGAATGCCGCCACTTCCGCTCCTGCTGTATTGATGGAGGGAAGAACAGGGAATATAGGCTTGCGACAGGTCTGCATCTTTTCATGGAGGACATCGTACATTTCAAACATGGTCACCAGTCCGGGTGTGCCGAAGATAGCCAGGATAGCATCTATATTGTCTAATTTTTCTTCGCAATAGTCGATGCAGATACGCAAATGATCCGGTGTACCGGTGGCAAGGATGTCAATCGGGTTTCCTACGGAAGCTCCGGGGAAGAGTTGGGCTTTCAGTTCTTCCGCTAGTTCACCTTCCAGCTTAGGGACATTCAGTCCGCCTTTGCTCAAAGCATCCGTCAGCATTACTCCCGGACCTCCGGCATGAGTAATGATAGCAAAGTTTTTCCCTTTCAGTTCGGGGAGGGTGAAGATACAACCAACGGTAGTCAGCTCTTCGCGCGAAAAGCAACGCACGATCCCGGCTTTACGGAACAGCGCTTCTACAGCCGAATCGGAACTGGCAATCGCTCCTGTATGTGAAGAAGCCGCCCGGCTCCCACTCTCCGAACTTCCTGCTTTTATCGCTGCAATCTTACAGCCTTTCCTTATCAATGAAGAAGCATGGAAGAGCAATCTGTCCGGATTATGAATACTTTCAATATAGAGTAGCTTGATACGGGAATCTTTCTCCGGATCAAAGTTCTCGTCCATAAATTGCAACACATCTTCCACACCAATCTGCTTGGCATTTCCTACCGACCAGACAGAATTGAACTGCAATCCTTTTGTCACCGCACTTTCAAGAATAAAGACTGCCGTAGCACCGGAGCTGGAGATCAGATCGACTCCTTTTGAGTTCAAGTTCGGAATAGGTTGGCTGAAGACGCTATGATGCCATGTATTCATCAGTCCGATGCAGTTCGGACCAATCAGTGAAGCACCGTATTTGTTGACAGTTTCCAGTATACGTTCTTCCAGCAGTGCTCCTTCGTGTGTCTCTTCACCAAATCCGGCAGAGAGTATGATAAATGCCCGCGTCTGCTTCTCGCTTGCCAGTGTCTCTACTATATCCGGACACATCACAGCCGGAACAGCCAATACAGCCAGATCGGTATCAGGCAATTCTGTTACATCTGCGAAGGCAGGAACTCCCTGCACTTCTGTCTCCTTCGGGTTAACAGCCCGGAGTTCTCCCTGATAACCTCCGTTTATCAGATTCTTCAATATAGCGCCACCCGGCTTATGTACATTATTCGAAGCCCCTACTACAACTATACTCTCGGGACGAAGCAACTGGGTTGTTATCATATCATACACTGGTTTTCGTTTAAACTAGGATACAAATATATTCTTTCCTGCGAGAAAAAAGAAAGAAAAAGAGGAGAATTATGGGTGGAAGTTTTTAGAAATATAAAATAAACTCTAGGTTTAATATATAATAATATAGTAACATTTAGCCAGTTTATGCTTTAACTTAATTTTCATAGAAACCAAAATTATTATCATAAACAGCATCTTCACGTAACAAATAAAGCCAAAGCCAACGAATATGCAGAATATCCTTCATACTCGTTGGCATAAATATCAAATTTGAATTGTTCTAAAAAATACATCTACACCACTACATAGCAAAAGATTTCAATTTTACATAAGAAATTACAACTCCTAATATCCAAATAAATAAAAAGACTATAAATGTAAAAACAACCGATTTAAGTTCTTGCCGTAAATTACAATCCTTTTCCACAACTCGCGTAGAAGTCAAAATATCACCTACGCGTTCTCCCTTAGGGCTAGCAAAAAAGATAATAAATTCGATAAAATTCATACAATAACAAAGATTACGTGCCACACATCTCAAAGGACCTGCTATATTATGAGTTTTAAGATTTATAACCTGAATTCCCATAATACGTTTTCCCGGGCTCATTCCCTTACAACAATCCTTACAAAAAAACCAATACATAAAAAGCTGCATAGCACATGCTGTAGGAAACATCACGAAGGTTGGAGAAGGTGTTACAATCAAACTAATGATAGTGTCTACCACCCAAGCCATAAAACAAGCAATAAAAAAATCTATAGTTATAGCATAGAATCTTTTTTTCTTCATTTCTTCCATCTTAACTTTTTATTTAAACAATTCTTTAACAAAGTCCAACATCTTTGACAAATCAATTAAAATCTCAGCACCCAAAATTATACTGGCTGAAACACCAAGAGTATAATCCGTATCTACTGTATTTGATTCTCCCGTTTTTTCAAAGTATCTACCAGTAGAATCAAAAGTTTCAGTCTTCTTATGATCCTCTATTATACCGGGTACTCCAACAGTGTAACCACTTTCTCTAACGGATGTCCAAGAATCAAGTTCATAGGCTCTTGTATAATTTTCAGCATTAAAAATTCCCACTCCAATGGACACCCCCTTTTCAAGGGTCAAAAGACCATCACCAATTTTCACACTACCACCATTTACTCCTAATCCAACATTAACTCCCATTACTTTAACATTAGCATTTGCTTGTCCGCCAATAGAAAACGAAAAAGAAAGCGAACTCTTCAAAAATGGCCAAGCTTCATTCCACCCATTTCCATCGGGATCAACGTATCGAGCAGGATTATTCCCACAATAATTATAAGAATTAAATGAATAATACTTTTCAGACAACGAATCAACCATACACCATCTTCCTATTGTGGCATCGTAATATCTCGCACCGTAGTCATATAGGTTTAATCCACTCACTCTATCCAATTCCTTACCATTATACTTATAAGGCTGAACACTCGTAGATGTTGTAAACGTACCACCAAAAGGATAGTAATCATTCGTTTCCTCCAACTTTCCATCCTTATCAGCAACAACACGCACATTACCTTGATGGTCCTTCAAATAAAAGTGGAACTTCTTATCAGGAAAACTAACATATCCTGTCTCAGTCAAAAGCAGCTTCAAAGAGCCGTTCTCATAGATCGCATTACCACAATAATCAGTCGTTAAGATAGTATTACCTGTTTGATGGACAGTACGAAGTTTTCTTCCATCCGATCCATACTCATAATCAATGGTATTACCATCACCAAAGGTTATCTGACTGGGCAAATTTATAAGATTATATCGAATATTACTAATATTCTTGTTCAAATCTTTAGTCAAGTTACCGTTTTTGTCATATCCGTATTCTACAGGCTGATTAGCATTATCCTTGAACTCCATACCGTTACCATAAACCGAGTTTGGCGCATGATCATCGACAGACTGAAGTTGATTACCATTGTAAACCAAACTTAAGTTATCAACCAGACCATAACCTGTTGCACTTGTTTGACCATACCTGAGCAAACTCAGAATATTGCCCATCTTATCATAACCGGTTATCTGTTCACTGAAGCGGTTCTGATTGATTGAGAGTGTATTCGTTTCTCCGTAGATAGCATCTTTCATGCGAGACAAGCCGTCATAAGTGAAACGATATCCCATTTCATTGGTTGCGGCTGATCCTCCCGACTTCCAGATCATACTACTGATATTACCATTATAACAAGGAGTAGTTCCATCAATTGACTCCTGATAAGTAAGCGTTTGGTGAAACAAAGGGCCATTAATACCTTTCGTCCAGGAACGAAGGTTATAGGTATAATCAGTTCTTAGCTTAGAATGCCCAGTACGTTTTTCCGTTTTCAGACGACCGATCTCATCATAGACATTATCCACCAGAATAACAGGAGCATCATCATTGAGTTGATAGGTCGTTTGAAGCAAACGATTAGCAAGATCATAGGTATAGTTACGAACTTCCGTTATGATGTCTTGACCGGGAACAGAATGGACACGTTTCTCTTTCACGGGACTGCCTTCAAAATTATAAGATGTATAGACAGCTTCCATACCATTCAGACTGTTATTCCCTTTCCGCTGAATCACGCGATAACGATCATCATAATACATAACTGAATAGGTTGAACCTGCCAACTGAGACGTCAAACGGGCCGTCCAGTTTCCCGTCAATTGACCTTTACAACCACCGGAATATCTTTTACCGTAACCGGGCATTTCTGAATAACCGGTCGTTGCATCATCAGGAATACTGGATGTCCTGACAAACGTAGCCCAAACACTTAAAGAAAAAAAATATCGTTGGCAAACTTCCCTATAAACTCGTTCATATAACCAAAAGGCATTACGGATATAGTGAACTGTAGCTATCGGCATTGATGGTTGTGATAGATGAGCACCTATCAAAACCAAAGAGGTACTATGAAAACCCTGACATGGATTGACTTAGCCAATCCATATCAGAATAAGACAAACAAATACAACCTAATTATTACGATACTCCCAGCAATATTGTTTTATCAATAGCCCATTTATCATTAATTTTGCGTATGCAAATAATTACTTCTTCACCACAAAGCCGTCCGCATGCATAAGAACAATAAAAAAGTCCAACTCGCTTTTCTTTATCAAAGTATATCCTCGACATTCTCAATATTCCTGAAAAAAGAAAATTATAGTTTTCTCTTTCCCATATCTTAAATCCTTCGGGAAACTCTGAAGTGTATTTCAATATGAACCGTTTTCTATTCTCTATTTCAGACAAATCCAGTGGACGACTTTGTTATTGATTGTTTATTCATAGAGTTAAGTGCCTCGGTATAATCCGGCTCTATTAATTGTTTTCCGATATATTCAACATCTAAATTTAGATTACAACAAGTGAATAGAGTATCAAAAACAGCAATAACAAAAGGTCGTATCTCTCATTTTTTTATTTTTTCTCTCAATCTCAACAATCTTTTTATCATATCCAACAGTGTCATACGCTATTGGATTGTTGTTATCAAGAAATGGTATTGGAAGGAGGAATTTCAAAACTACTTAATGCTCCCCATCTCCTCAACCAAGTTATCAAAAATCTCATTAAACACTTTCATTTCATAATCATCAGTCCTATCTGTTCTGCATGATAGCACTCCAATCAATAGCACTATTACTATAAGACACTTTTTCATAATCAATTAATTTAAAAATCCATACATCGACTTCACAATAGCATCATTTGATTTTACTATTCCTTGTGAGTTGTAATATTGTTGTAATATAGGTAGTCCAATTCTTTTCATAGCCTTATTCACATTTCTTTCTTGCCAATGCTGTTTATATTGTCTGTTTTTATCCATTTTTCTTAATGCAGGATAAACATTTGAATTGTTCATCACTTTGTCATCAATAAAATCGGCAGAGTTTTGATCAGCGTGAATTACTATTTCATGAATAAAAGTATCTAGTAGATCAGCATTATCTAAAGAGTTTCCTACCACTATTCTAATATTCAAATTTTCATTATTTAAAGAAAAATTAGTACTACCCGAAACCCCTGAGTCACGTACACCTGTCCCAAATGATATATTAATCCCTTTATTGTGGAATTCTCCATCTTTATTGAAAGTAACCCCGGCTATTGTTTGCCCTTTCATAGCAAAATTTGCCAATAATGCTTTTCCCTCTTTTGTACTTGCTAGAAATTCAAAAGCCTTCACTTGATTAGGGTTAATAAGTTCACCTTGTTTATCCCTTGTATAAAGGTCTGCAACACTTATGCTATCTCCTCTCAAATCAATATATTTCAGCGGGTTATTAACTACATACACATACGGGCTAATCGAATAATACTTCTCTTCCATTATATCTGTTGTCACAAATCTTCCTATTGCAACATCATACATCCGTGCCCCATAATCATACCAATCCAACCCATTCTTTCTATCCAACTCCTTACCATTATACTTATAAGACTGAACACTCGTAGATGTTGTAAACGTACCACCAAAAGGATAGTAATCATTCGTTTCCTCCAACTTTCCATCCTTATCAGCAACTACACGCACATTACCTTGATGGTCCTTCAAATAAAAGTGGAACTTCTTATCAGGGAAACTAACATATCCTGTCTCAGTCAAAAGCAGCTTCAAAGAGCCGTTCTCATAGATCGCATTACCACAATAATCAGTCGTTAAGATAGTATTACCTGTTTGATGGACAGTACGAAGTTTTCTTCCATCCGATCCATACTCATAATCAATGGTATTACCATCACTAAAGGTTATCTGACTAGGCAAATTTATAAGATTATATCGAATATTACTAATATTCTTGTTCAAATCTTTAGTCAAGTTACCGTTTTTGTCATATCCGTATTCTACAGGCTGATTAGCATTATCCTTGAACTCCATACCGTTACCATAAACCGAGTTTGGCGCATGATCATCGACAGACTGAAGTTGATTACCATTGTAAACCAAACTTAAGTTATCAACCAAACCATAACCTGTTGCACTTGTTTGACCATACCTGAGCAAACTCAGAATATTGCCCATCTTATCATAACCGGTTATCTGTTCACTGAAGCGGTTCTGATTGATTGAGAGTGTATTCGTTTCTCCATAGATAGCATCTTTCATGCGAGACAAGCCGTCATAAGTGAAACGATATCCCATTTCATTGGTTGCGGCTGATCCTCCCGACTTCCAGGTCATACTACTGATATTACCATTATAACAAGGAGTAGTTCCATCAATTGACTCCTGATAAGTAAGCGTTTGGTGAAACAAAGGGCCATTAATACCTTTCGTCCAGGAACGAAGGTTATAGGTATAATCAGTTCTTAGCTTAGAATGCCCAGTACGTTTTTCCGTTTTCAGACGACCGATCTCATCATAGACATTATCCACCAGAATAACAGGAGCATCATCATTGAGTTGATAGGTCGTTTGAAGCAAACGATTAGCAAGATCATAGGTATGGTTACGAACCTCCGTTATAATGTCTTGACCGGGAACGGAATGGACACGTTTCTCTTTCACGGGACTGCCTTCAAAATTATAAGATGTATAGACAGCTTCCATACCATTCAAACTGTTATTCCCTTTCCGTTGAATCACGCGGTAACGATCATCATAATACATAACTGAATAGGTTGAACCTGCCAACTGAGACGTCAAACGGGCCGTCCAGTTTCCCGTCAATTGACCTTTACAACCACCGGAATATCTTTTACCGTAACCGGGCATTTCTGAATAACCGGTCGTTGCATCATCAGGAATACCATTCTTACCCAAGAACTCGTAATCATCGTAATAATTGGCGGATAATACTACAGGAGCAGTAAAGGTAAGACCTGTCACACTATAGCCTTTCAAAGCGGTGCTACCATTTGACCACGCTGCTGTTACAACATTACTTCCTAGCGGATTGGCAGTATAATCAAAAACGTTTTTACAAGTACCTGTCAACACTATTCGGCTGAAAGCATCAGAGATACTGAATGACATAACGAGCACTGTCAACTCCTATAAATCCATTGATAGACTTCTTTATAAATTCGTTCACATAACATTACATATATTAGTAAACCCTTACTATCAATATTGATAGCTGTGACAAATGATCCTCTATCAGAATCAGAAGGGATATCATGAAAATACCCTGATACAATTGACTTAGTCCGGTCAATCCATATCAGGGTAGGACAATTAATTTTCAGATAAAAAAGCTATATATTTTGCCTTATCCTATAATTAAACTAAACAATGTTTTTGTATGACTAACAGACAAATATACGTATATATAAATCAAAACAAAAAATAAAGCGACAAGAAATACAGTAAGAATAAGCCTCAATTTATCAATTTCCCTCAAACCTTCTACACGTTCCACAACTTTTGTTCTTGTGAAATAATCGCCTAATCGATTACCGCTTTTACTACACAAAAACATTATTAACTCCACAATCCAAATAAAATATAAATAATTACAAATTACACATTTAAACGGACTAGCAGGTTGCATTTTTCTTTCATCTATTATTTGAATCTTCATCAAATATTTTCCAAAGCTATTCCCATTGCAACAATCTTTACATATTATCAGAAAAGAAGCTAAAAGAGAAAAAAACATTAAAGATAATTGAGCATCATCAACATTCAAGATAAGTCGTACAATAATCGTCAAAAATACGATACTAAAAGCATCTATTAAAAAAGCAATAATTCTTTTCTGTTTCATTATTTTCTATTTAAACAAGTTAGTAATAAAATCCAAAACCTTAGATTAGTGAAGCAATCATCAGAAAACACAATAAGAGTCTCGAGAATAATATCAAAGATAGGCTCCTCTAATATAAATCTCTATAGAATATATTAGAGGAGAGACTTTAAAGCAATCAGATTATCAACTTATATTAAATCATGTTTGGTTATATAGTTTGAAAGTATTATTAACGCAGGAATTAGTACCACAGTAAATCCAAACATACACTTTACAGCTCGCTGTTTTCGACGTGAGAAAATGTTATATTCACGTTCCAGTTCCATTATTATACTTTTTCTGAGAACATAGTAACGCAAAGAGTAAAGTCCCCAAAATAATATACATAATATAAGAATTGGAGGGAAAGACCAAGCACGCGAAACTAAATCGGTACTCAAATACAAATAAAGATGTATACTTGTATATAAAAAGAACGTAGAATATAATCCCAAATAAAGTATTGAAGACCATTTTGCATTATCTTCACTCCTTTTAAAAGTATGAAAAAGAATTCTATAAAACATATAAAAAAAATAATCAATAAATTTCATAGCCTAATATTTTAATTAATAATCAATCAGCCCTGTTGTTGGATTATAAGTACCTCGCATTGGATTATTATCATGTATAATATTATATCGACGCTGTTCTATATTCTCTATTATTACATCATCATAATAGAATGACAACCCTTCATATGCTACTCCTATTTCCCAAGCTGCAGTACTTACCACTCCAATGCCCAAATCTATTAAATCCCTATAATTAAAATCATTATAAAGATTATAAACAGACCAAGCACTTGAAATAGCTCCAGTGACATTTCCTATTCCTCTCAACACCCTTGTAGATTTTTTCATAGCAGCATCTCTTCTTAGAGCATTGACTCCACTTTCCCTTTCTGATTTAACTTTAACGCTGCAATTGGATATCTTTTCCCTTTAGAGTTAATGAAATACCCCCTTCAGTGGCCACGATATCAGTATATTTACTACCCTTTTATAGTCGACCAAGCACCAACCTATTAATCCCGAGATGAATCATTTCTTCTGATAAGTTTCCAGATATTGCAACTTCATTGAGGCTAACAACATCCTTATTCTCATTAAAATTTGACCATTTTTCCGGCAACTGACTGACCGGAATAGTATCCAATCCCATAATGTCAACATATCGAAGTGGGTTGTTAAAACAAAATAAATAAGGGTTAGCATTATTCATTTCATTTAATGGATCTTGCACATACCATCTTCCTATCACCGCATCATAATGCCTTGCACCAAAATCATACCAATCCAACCCATTCTTTCTATCCAACTCCTTACCATTATACTTATAAGACTGAACACTCGTAGATGTTGTAAACGTACCACCAAAAGGATAGTAATCATTCGTTTCCTCCAACTTTCCATCCTTATCAGCAACTACACGCACATTACCTTGATGGTCCTTCAAATAAAAGTGGAACTTCTTATCAGGGAAACTAACATATCCTGTCTCAGTCAAAAGCAGCTTCAAAGAGCCGTTCTCATAGATCGCATTACCACAATAATCAGTCGTTAAGATAGTATTACCTGTTTGATGGACAGTACGAAGTTTTCTTCCATCCGATCCATACTCATAATCAATGGTATTACCATCACTAAAGGTTATCTGACTAGGCAAATTTATAAGATTATATCGAATATTACTAATATTCTTGTTCAAATCTTTAGTCAAGTTACCGTTTTTGTCATATCCGTATTCTACAGGCTGATTAGCATTATCCTTGAACTCCATACCGTTACCATAAACCGAGTTTGGCGCATGATCATCGACAGACTGAAGTTGATTACCATTGTAAACCAAACTTAAGTTATCAACCAAACCATAACCTGTTGCACTTGTTTGACCATACCTGAGCAAACTCAGAATATTGCCCATCTTATCATAACCGGTTATCTGTTCACTGAAGCGGTTCTGATTGATTGAGAGTGTATTCGTTTCTCCATAGATAGCATCTTTCATGCGAGACAAGCCGTCATAAGTGAAACGATATCCCATTTCATTGGTTGCGGCTGATCCTCCCGACTTCCATGTCATACTACTGATATTACCATTATAACAAGGAGTAGTTCCATCGATTGATTCCTGATAGGTAAGCGTTTGGTGAAACAAAGGGCCATTAATACCTTTCGTCCAGGAACGAAGGTTATAGGTATAATCAGTTCTTAGTTTGGAATGACCAGTACGTTTTTCCGTTTTCAGACGACCGATCTCATCATAGACATTATCCACCAAAATAACAGGAGCATCATCATTGAGTTGATAGGTCGTTTGAAGCAAACGATTAGCAAGATCATAGGTATGGTTACGAACCTCCGTTATGATGTCTTGACCGGGAACGGAATGGATACGTTTCTCTTTCACGGGACTGCCTTCAAAATTATAAGATGTATAGACAGCTTCCATACCATTCAGACTGTTATTCCCTTTCCGCTGAATCACGCGATAACGATCATCATAATACATAACCAAATAGGTTGAACCTGCCAACTGAGACGTCAAACGGGCTGTCCAGTTTCCCGTCAATTGACCTTTACAACCACCGGAATATCTTTTACCGTAACCGGACATTTCTGAATAACCGGTCGTTGCATCATCAGGAATACCATTCTTACCCAAGAACTCGTAATCATCGTAATAATTGGCGGATAATACTACAGGAGCAGTAAGGGTAATACCTGTCACACTATAGCCTTTCAAAGCAGTGCTACCATTTGACCACGCTGCCGTTACAACATTACTTCCTAGCGGATTGGCAGTATAATCAAAAACGTTTTTACAAGTACCTGTCAACACTATTCGGCTGAAAGCATCAGGGATACTGAATGACCATTCACCCTTAGCACGCTGATTACCATCCTGGGTAAAAACAGGTCTGTCGGCAGCATCATATACTGTGTAAACGGGCTCACATCCGGGAAGTTTCTTGCTAATCGGGCGGTTATATGTATCATAGTGGTAAATATAGGCATACTTCTTCAGCGTCTCATTGTTTTCACTCCAAGAGGAGCCAGCATTCAGATTGTCCGATGCTAGCGGTGGAAGGACAAAACGGATATTACCATAATTATCATATACGGTATATGTATCATGCATTTCATTACCATCCATCTGACGCACAAGAAGGATACGGTCTGACTGATCCTTAAACTCATAACTAACATTCCCGTCTTCATCGGTAGTCCTTATCACATTCAGAGCCTCAGTCGGATACGTTCCTGTGCTTAGGATCGAAGTGTCGGAAACACGGTAAATACGCACTACAAGAGCTAGAAGTACAGAATCGGCAGTTGCATCTTCACTACTCAAGTTCGCCATACGATCAGTCTTCACTGATTTATTGCCTGCATGCCATGCCCTACCCGGACCATACTCTTCAACAACCTCATTCAAAGGAGAGTGATCATAAACCGTACGACTGTAAGGATTAGCATCATTTCCATAAAGGAAAAATGCTTTCGTTGCATCCTTTAAAAGTCCCGGTGATACATACGCCCCGTTTGTATTGGCTCTCGACACCGGAAGCCACCGATTAGAAGCACGATTCAGACCGTCATATTCCTGCAACGTAAAAAGGTCGTCGCCATAAGGCAAGAAACCATGCTGCACTTTCACCGTAGGGTTGCCGAAATAATCATAATATTGAATGTCCTGTCGGACATTGTCAACACTCAAAGATAGAACATCACTACTAGCCACAGTCGGAGTAAAGCTGATAACATGAGGCTGGCCTTTCGTTGTCGAAAGATAACCGTTAACTCCACGAACCTCAGCATGGGTAGTAATAATACCGTTTCTGTTGATTCCTTCAGAAACAATATAATATGTACCTGCCGCCAAATTTGTCAAATTGAGATATGCCTTCCCTGAAGTATTGTTACTGGAAGCCAGAACAGTACCTGAAGAGTTAAGAAAGCTCAGGTAAGTATCTGCCAATTCCGAATCCGAATGATCTATTTTCAAAAGATCAACTCCTTGACGCAAAGTCAGTTTATAATAAACATCGTTGGCCGATTTTCCCGTAAACTGGTTCGTATAACCGATAGAAGTGTTTCGTGTATCGTTAAACATAAAACCGCTATCGTAGCTACCGGCATCGATAGCGGTGAGTAATTTATCTCCAATCGTTCCCAAAGATCTCCCATCTACATCAAGGTTGATATTTCCATTCGTTGCACCATCCACCATGATGTAGTATGTACCTGGAAGCAATACCGGAATTTGAAGATAAGCCTGATCAGCTATATCACAAGCCCCTCTGCCTAGATAGTCATTGTAATACAACACTTCCATATCCGAAGAATACAATGCTATGTAAGTATCTCTCACTTCAGAGCCGCAGTTACTGAAGCATATTTCCATCGGTTCCGACAAATTCAAGCGATAATAGACCTCGTTACCGGCTTTATCAGGGTTTCTGCTATCTAAAAGGGTAGAAGTGTCAATCGTATTCTCATAATGAAAGAAGCCATCCTCGGAATCATTAACGATATCAATAGAATGATTAACATCAGAACCAGGACCATAAGTCTTACCAGTAAGATTGATAACAAGCTCATTAGGATTCCTCGGAGCCTTTCCAAACGAATAAATAAAATAGCGACCTGGGGCAAGCTCATATCGACATCTCGTATACCCCCAACCAAAAGTTTCAGAAAAAACCGCCTGAACGGTATCTGTTCGCGAAGACATCAGTACAGAACGATAGTCGTTTTCTCCGAAATTATCAGAGCCTTCATCATCCATTGTTACCACCATTGGTTCTGTGATTGTAAATTCGTGAACCATATCACAATATTCGTCCCACAAAAAAGGATCATCTCGATAATCCATCATGTATGAACTAAAATACTCAACACCAGCTACAATGGAGAAATCAGAATTAAATGTGCCGATATCTAACGGACGGGAAAAATCTTCTCCGATTTCACGCTCCGAACCGTAAACCGTAGTCGTTATCGTTCCATTACTAGGAGCACTCAATAAAAATTCAGGTTCAATAACAAAATAATAAACGCCATCAGTCAACCAAAAAGATGCATTATATTCAGAATAGTGATGTATTTCCCGACCTGAAGAATTCAATATATGAATATAAGTGCCACGTATCGAACTGAAGTCAAGGCTGAAATCTAAATACATCGAACGATCAAGCGTTAGCTTATAAAAAATATCATTAGTTAACAACTTTGAGGGATATTCGCACTCTGGACACGAATAATCATCTGCATAATCACCTGTATATCGCGTATCGGTAAAAACAAAAGCAGTGGAATGGTTCCCCATATCTATCGCAGAACGCATGCGATCGCGATAAGATTGTCCGAACAAGCTGTGCGAACAAAGTGTAAATAAAATAATAGATATAATAGTACGTATCATAAAATTAGTGTTTATAAATTCAACAACATAAATACATAATTACAACTGAATGAGGTCATTTGCCGAAGTTATAGATATATTTCTGCAACATTATCTTACGAGAATCCTCATCCAAATAATACCCTTCCGTTAAACGACTATAGTTATCATAGTCAAATCCAGTAACCACCTTGTTAGGATCAGTAACGGAAACCACACCATGAAGAGGATTATACTTATAAGTGGTGACACGGGCTTTCGGTATTTTAGTACGCAGAGAATTGATATCATTCCAATCCGAATCAGTGGGTTCATCACTTTCAGCCCACATTTCAGCATTCGAAACTCCCAATGCGGTATAAACCTCATTGATAGTAGCATTTTCTATACGAGCAACAGGAAAACGATTGCGATAGCCCCAGATAAAACTGATCGGAGTCCCATCCTTTCCTGATATTTCGGTCACGTTATTATAGCTATCATAACAACGGTAGACCACCTCATCACGGTATTCCTCCTGAGCGTCTGTTTTCGATTGCACTTTTTCGGGAAGACAACTTGCAGGTTTGAAAAGGATACGGCTCTCACTGCTATTTTCTCCTTCTGTATGCTTATGCAAAGATAGTATAGCGGGATAATCAGCCAGATAATCATAGTAATCTATTACTTGGGTGCTATCACTCCGAATAGTACTGATCTGACGCGGACTCAAAGAAGAACCCGGATTCCCCCAGTCAACAGTATAAGTAAACTTCTTTTCGGTAGTAACCACATCTTGTCGCCCGTCAACATTGTAATATCTTTTGTTTATTTCCTTATCCAACACCCTGCAAGTAGACATATCTAATAAGAAACTATAGGAAGTGTGAGCAGCTCCTCCGACAATATGCTGAAGATACACTTCCGGATCTATAATCATTAGTCTCTCAGGAAAGATGACCTCAGAATCATACATCCAGGATTTTTGGGAAGAATAAACATTTTCTGTACTTGCCACAAGTTCGCCGTCACTAAACTGCTCCTTCCGGAGCAAAACTCCAAACATCTGGTTACTTAAGCCATATGTATAGTCATCCGACAATTCGTGACTCAAATCAAAATTATTACGAACCAGAGATTCATTTTTTTCTGTAATCGAATTCATCACAAAATCTGCAACCGAACCGGCAGGGTCATCATCATCCCACTCCAGCAAATCTTTATAATCATGAGAAAGTACTCTATAGTAATACAGTGTTTTCTGAACGGGTTCTGAATCTCCATACACCATTTCACTGACTATGTTATACATCACCGGACTGCCATTATTGAAAGTGATATTGGACACCGGCATACAGTTATAAAAGCTAAGAGATTCAGACGTTATTCCAGACGTATACGGATCAACAGTTATATTAGTCACGGAAGAGCGATAATCCCGCTGTGTCACAATATGTTTGATAGCTCCACCACCCCAGACTGGTTCAAAATTCGGATCTTTCGTTTCCGTCAAACCATATTCGTAGTATTTTCTAATTCTTTTACGCGTATGAGGATCATAAGTTTCTATTTTCCCAATTCGCAGTCCGCCTACCGGATGAAGATAGTCACGATGTGTTCTATCTTTACTAGTATCACGAAAAGCGCCAAAATTCCCTTCATAAGAAAAACTCGTCTGGATTCCTTGCGGATCTGTTATCATATTAAGTACGCCCGTTTTGGTTCCTCCTGCATTAGGATTACGGTTGGCCCCCGAGAAGTGTACAGTAAAAGGCTGCATATTTCCCAAGCCATTAGCATCAAGAAGTACATTATGAGTTACACTAGGCAGCGCATTCTGGTCACCTGATTCACCTCCTGTAAAAAATCCCCAATGGTCTACGGCAGTCGTATAAATGGAGGGAACACTGGATGTATAGAAGTAACGAAATGAATAAGTACGGTTCTCTGCTCCGGGAGCAGAGATACATACTGAATCAAGCTTCGTCAAAGATGTCTTATTGTTGTATGGCGTTATATAGAATTTGATTTTACGTACCAAAGAGCCATCAGCATCTGTTACTTCTATCTCATCAAGCACATCGCTGTGAGTCAGCCCACTTCCTGTACTTTTATAGCTAACGGACAAATGATTTCCCATATAGTCCGCACTTGTAAGGAAGGCTTCCGAAAGTTCATCCCGAACATAAGCAGAGGTAGGTGAATAATAAGTCGCAGCATCGGTACTGCTCATTGATTCCAAAGAAGCTTCCCCACCAATGGTATTACCAGGTTCAACACGATAATAATCGTTTGTATTGGTCTGCTTTATCATCACCATTGAACTGCCATTTGAGTTCTGCACCTTATCAAATATCAATCTGTCATCCAAATTGTAATACAGACTCGGATTGATGATATGAGGAATCGTATAATAAGAAAAACTCACTAGTTCCTGTTCAGGATTCCGTGCAGAGTAAATAGAGCTACAAAGCCATCGAGTAGTATAATCGCCACACTTCTCACGAGTTCCGCCAAAAGAGTAGCGTACACCATTTTCATCCGTTATCTCAACGTCTCCTCCCGAATACTCTATTCTGTCATTGTTGAGCGGAACTGTACGCATTGGACCAAAAGAATTCATTGCGAAAGCACTACCACCACCGTGTGGAAGCTTATAAGTAAATTTATCCGGTTGTGTATCGATCACATTATTCACTTTATCTTCGTAGTATTGGAAAGATTTCAATTCATCATTACCTGGCTCCGGATGGCGACTACGGTAAAACCATCCGCGATCAAAATCTTCATCTGCAACTCCTCTAATCTGCCGGCTTACTGATGGCTCCAGATTCAATGTCCAACCTGTTCCTGCGACACCACTACGTTCTTTAGGCCTGAGTCCGGCCGAATGATAGGAAAGACTGACAGGAATGGTCACTTCACCCGCCACTATCTCATAGAGCGGAATTGTAATATCAGGAATGCCTGTACAATGGCTAACCGGATAAAACTGATATTTTCCCATCTCAGTCACCGCAGGAGACACAGGAACAATGCGGGGAACATCAAGACTGATTCCATTTGATTGTCCCCGCATAGTAGTCGTAAACAGAGGAAGGCATGTCAATAATAATACCAAAGGCAGTCTCCTGATTTTCGTTTCGTTAATATGTAGATTTATCTTGTTCATATTATGTTGTTTTTAAATTAATAGTTTATTAAAAGTCAATAGATTAGTTATTGGCTAATTGTTGGTCGACAGCCTCCCGGAGGGTGACAAACGTCAACCCACCAGGAGTATATCTTACAAGCAAATGCCTCTCATTACAAGTTCATTGCATTAGCGCCTAAAACGCCTGCTACAGCCGAAGCCACTGCGATCACCACTTTCAGGATCATGTCCCATACTGATTTTTTGATTGCCATAGTTTTACACCTCCTTTCTGATCTTTATCGCCACAGAAGGGGCATGAAGTTTTAATATATAAAACTTTTTTTATGCCTCTCCACACATATTCCTGTGTCTGTGTTGAGATTGTTAACTTGAATAATTGATTATTCTTTTCTTATTCTCTTTGTGTATTCAATGTTCTCCGGGCCCGAAGTGCATTATTTTTTTATATTTCGAATAAGCACCGTTTCGTCTGAAGCATACGTTCTCCTGCTCATGGTGCCGTAAATGCCCCACAATCAAATTAATAGTCCTCATGTTTACTGGTAATTACTCGTTTAACTAATGGTCTATGAAAGTACAATTAGAAGTCTATGATCTAATTAGTTGTCTCTGGTTTCGTTTCCTGTTTCCAGCTTAGTCAAGTCGTTATTTTTTGTGTTTATTCATCAAAGCAGAACGGGTTATACAGTTGGATCCGGTGCTTCTCCGTCATCACCCCCACTTCCTCCACCGGGATTCGGATCGGGAGTCTCACCACCGGTAGTAACATTGTCCGCCAAATCGAAACGCATACATTTCACGCCAGTTACCATTGATCGGGTGGCAACCGTACGGTCCAGATTCTTGGTGGTACAAGGCTGAAAACGAACAGTCAGCGAAGCCTGTGAAGCAGACACTTCCTTAGCCGTTTCCACTCCTTTTCCCCCGGCTTTCATCACCACACGAAAGGTGCCGAATCCCTCAAGAGTCACACTTTGGGACGTTTGAAGATGCTGCGTCATGACGGTGACAAGATTGTCAATACAGTTTTTTACATCACCGGAAGACAGGGAAGAATACCCGGCTATCTCATCAGCGATTTGGGCGATGCCCACATTACCCGTGCGCACTACACGCGGATAGAATAGTTTTTTACCATCTTTGTTTTTCATACTGGACTGGTAAGGTCCATAAAGTACTGCCATAATTGTAATAGTTTTTATAGTTAATAAATCGTTTAGTTTTGTCCTTAAGCTTATTGACAAGACAAAGATATGGAGATCAATTCATATGGGCAACTATTTTTAGAGAAGTGTCTTAAACAAATTCTTAAATTCCCATATAACAATCTATAGAACAACATATTATCATAATATTTAGTTATTCAACACACTCAGTAGATAGCGTCCGGGAAGCTTAATTTTCCCACCACTGTCCCGCAAGGTACCAAGACCTTTCCATACCGGATTACCGATGACTCCAAAGTTACTTTTTCTGATTATAGCATATTGTTCTGAAGGAGAGATTCCATAAAGCCGCAGATTGTAAAGCAATCCGGTGTAATTCCGTTCCATACCATCCGCAGGTGGTTGAAGGCCATCTATAGCTTCATTGGTCCATTCTCTACGTTTACTGAGTCGGGAAGTATCAATCCTGGCGACAGCAACCGACTCGCAGACCGGACCTTTCGGTTGTAACATTCCGTTTTTTCCCTGTTCCGACAGTTCCCTTATCGAAAAAGATTCCTCCTTTTCCTCTCTCACCTCCCTATCTTTCCCTGGGGAAGTTGAAAGGGGGTATTCTACTCTATTCTCTGCTACGCTATGCTGTGCTATGCTATGTGTACCAGATGTCACATTTTCGTGGATAAATGTGACATTTTCTACTTCTTCCGCATTTCCGTTCACCTCCTCTAAAGGCTGCTTTTCGTCGGTATTTGCGCATAAATTCCCAACAAACTTATTCACATTATTTTCACTTTGCGACAATGAAAGTTCCTGATCACAATTTATCAGAGAATAATCAGGTTCAAGACACAAATTTTTTCTGCGTTTGGTACTAAAGCAATACTGCTGCTGTATTTCAGCAGAAGTAAGAATGCCATAGCGACTGAAAAGTCCGGTGTCGAACACTCCATATTCCACAGCAAGGGCAACGATACGTTTCACATCCTCACTGCTTTTCTCATAGAGATTGGAAGAGAGATCCTCGTAGAACAAATTATCGGCACGTACATAGTAACCTTCACCGGAGTAGATATACGAAAGAACTTCGATAAGTACGGAAAGAGCAGCATCGCCTTCACGTTTCATGATACGCCGCACCAGGCGGTTGTATATAAAGTCTGTGTTAAGAGGAAAATAATCCAGTCCCCGTTTTTTAATTCTTGGCATATATTACAAATTTAAGAGTTGAAAATTATCAATAAGAGGTATTCAGTATTTCCTCATCCAGTTGTTTTAACCGTTTGCGTTTTATACTTTCGGCTACGGTCCGGAGAGCATGAAGAATAAGTTCTTTCCTTATTTCAGGATCTCGCACTTGAGTAATGACCAGATAATCACTACGTTTATTCACATTTCGTGAATATTCATTCGTACGATAACTTTCCTGACTCCTTGTTTTTCGACAGGCTTTACAATAGCGATCCGGACATTGTTGTTGCTTGTTGAAGTAAAAAGCATCTAGGGGGAGTTCACGTTTACAGCAACTGCAGCAACGAGTAATAGTAGTTTCTAAGTCTTTCATAATTAATTCATTTATAAGTTTATAATTAGTTTAGCAATCCATTAGTTATTCAGAGGGAGAGCTCAAAGGCATCGGGATTGTCGGCAAGGGCTTGCCAACATACAGACAAGAGCTCGCCAACAGGTTGGCAAAGGCTTGCTGATACTTCAGAGAGCCCTTGACAACAGCCGGAAGCGCCTAGCTGACAGACACTGAAAATCTAAGTTGAAAACAGGCAAAAGTACGCCAATGACAGGTTTTCGTATTTTTTTCGCTTTTTCTCATGGTCGTTTTGTTTTTAATTCATATATTTGAAAATTATTAGCAGTATTCAGCGATACAAAGATAAACACGTTTTCATATAAAAAACAAATCATTTTAAACGTTAACGCTAAAAAAGTTTATAACTAGCTATAAATTAAGAGATAAGCATTCGATATATTTTTACATAAAACTAAAACATAAATAAAATGGATACATTTCTGGATGTTACGGGAATCGTAAAGCGTGCCAAACAGGCACTTAATTTCAAAAACGACAGTGAGTTAGCAAGCTACCTAGGCGTTTCACGCGCAACAGTATCTAACTGGGGCGCCAGAAACCGGATTGACTTTCATCTGCTGCTCAACAAAATGAGAGACGTAGATCTCAATTGGCTGTTATTAGGAAAGGGCAGCCCCAAGCATCCGGCAAAATTCTGTGAAAGCGAACTGGCAAAAGGAGAAGTGCAGATCATTCACAATCCCAAAACGGTAGAAGCAATAGATGACCGGAGCGTGACACTATACGACATCACAGCAGCTGCTAACCTGAAAACAATGCTCACCAACAAGCAGCAATATACAGTAGGAAAGATACAGATCCCAAGCATTCCCCTATGTGACGGAGCGGTCTACATCAGTGGCGACAGCATGTATCCCATTCTGAAGTCGGGTGATATCATAGGATTTAAGGAGATTAATAGTTTCAATAACCTTATTTACGGCGAGATGTATCTCGTTTCGTTTACCATCGAAGGAGACGAGTATCTGGCAGTAAAGTATGTGAACCATTCAGATAGGGAAGGGTACCTCAAGCTGGTTAGCTACAATACGCACCACGACCCGATGGATATTCCATTCGACACCATCAACGCAATGGCAATTGTGAAATTCTCCATCCGCAGACACATGATGATGTAAAAACGGCACAGGCTAAACAAGCCTTTTCCACAGATTTCCTGTCACATTTCTTCCTGAAATCTGTGGAAAGCATTATCTTTGCACGTTGCAAACCGTATCTTTGCACATTGCAAGCAGTAAAATCATAAAATCACTCTATATCAATGGAAAAGAAATTCAAGAGAACCACCGTCACATCGGCACTGCCGTATGCGAACGGACCTGTACACATCGGTCACCTGGCCGGCGTATATGTACCGGCAGATATCTATGTGCGCTATCTGCGACTGAAGAAAGAAGATGTATTGTTTATCGGAGGTTCGGACGAACACGGAGTACCTATCACGATTCGTGCAAAGAAAGAAGGAGTCACTCCGCAGGATGTAGTAGACCGTTACCACTATCTGATCAAGAAATCGTTCGAAGAATTCGGTGTTTCGTTCGATGTATACAGCCGCACCACTTCGAAGACGCATCATGAGCTGGCTTCAGATTTCTTTAAGACGCTATACAACAAAGGAGAGTTTATCGAAAAAACATCCGAACAATACTATGACGAAGAAGCGAAAACATTCCTCGCCGACCGCTACATCACCGGTGAGTGTCCTCACTGCCATTCGGAAGGTGCCTACGGTGACCAATGCGAGAAATGCGGAACATCCCTGTCGCCCACCGATCTGATCAACCCGAAGAGCGCCATCAGCGGCAGCAAACCTGTGATGAAGGAGACCAAGCACTGGTATCTTCCCCTCGACAAACACGAAGGATGGTTGCGCCAATGGATTCTGGAAGACCACAAGGAATGGCGCCCCAACGTATACGGACAGTGCAAGAGCTGGCTCGACATGGGATTGCAGCCGCGTGCCGTCAGCCGTGACCTCGACTGGGGTATCCCTGTGCCCGTAGAAGGTGCGGAAGGAAAGGTGCTGTACGTATGGTTCGATGCTCCTATCGGATACATCTCCAATACCAAGGAATTGCTTCCCGACAGTTGGGAGACATGGTGGAAAGACCCCGAAACGCGTCTGCTCCACTTCATCGGAAAGGACAATATCGTATTCCACTGCATCGTATTCCCCGCCATGCTGAAAGCGGAAGGAAGCTATATCCTGCCGGACAACGTGCCGAGCAACGAATTCCTGAATCTGGAAGGAGACAAGATTTCGACTTCCCGCAACTGGGCGGTATGGCTGCACGAATATCTGGAAGACTTCCCCGGTAAGCAGGACGTACTCCGCTACGTACTAACCGCCAATGCTCCGGAAACGAAGGACAACGACTTTACCTGGAAAGACTTCCAGGCACGCAACAACAATGAGCTGGTAGCCGTATACGGTAACTTCGTGAACCGTGCAATGGTGCTGACTCAGAAATACTTCGACAGCAAAGTACCCGCCTGCGCAGAACTGACGGATTACGACAAAGAAACCCTGAAAGAATTTGCCGACGTAAAGGCAGAAGTAGAAAAACTGCTCGACGTATTCAAATTCCGTGACGCGCAGAAAGAGGCGATGAACCTGGCACGCATCGGCAACAAATACCTTGCCGACACCGAACCCTGGAAACTGGCAAAGACCGACATGGAACGTGTAGGCACCATCCTGAACATCTCTCTGCAACTGGTTGCCAACCTTGCCATCGCTTTCGAACCGTTCCTGCCTTTCAGCTCGGAGAAACTCCGCAAGATGCTGAACATGGAAAGCTTCGAATGGTCGGAACTGGGAAGGAACGACCTGCTCCCGGTAGGACATCAGCTGAACAAGCCGGAACTGCTGTTCGAAAAAATAGAAGACAGCGTAATCGAGGCACAGGTACAGAAGTTGCTTGACACGAAGAAGGCCAACGAAGAAGCCAACTATAAGGCAAACCCGATTCGTCCGAACATCGAATTTGATGATTTCACGAAACTCGATATCCGTGTTGGTACCATCCTTGAATGTCAGAAAGTGCCGAAAGCCGACAAGCTGCTGCAATTCAAGATTGACGACGGACTGGAAACACGTACCATCGTATCGGGCATCGCAAAGCACTACCAGCCGGAAGAACTGGTAGGCAAGCAGGTTTGCTTTATCGCCAATCTCGCACCGCGCAAGCTGAAAGGTATCGTCAGCGAAGGCATGATTCTGAGTGCCGAAAACAACGACGGTAGTCTGGCAGTTATCATGCCTCAGAAAGAGGTGAAGCCGGGCAGCGAAGTAAAATAAGTGATAAGCTAATGGATATTACACTCACATTAATACAGAGTAAGATATATGAAGTCCGAGGGCAGAAAGTAATGCTGGATTTTGATTTGGCCGAAATGTACCAAGTTGAGACACGTATCTTAAATCAATCGGTAAAGCGGAATCAGAGCCGCTTTCCCGAAGACTTTATGTTTCAACTAACAAATGAGGAATGGGAAGATATGTCATCACAATTTGTGATGACATCCCGTGCCAAACGTCCGAAATCTGCTCTTCCACTAGCATTTACCGAACACGGTGTTGTAATGCTCTCCAGTATACTCCGAAGTGATATTGCCATACAGACCAGTGTTCTGATTGTACGTGCATTTGTTGCCATACGGCAACTAATTGCCAAATTTCCTGTAGATAGAGTCGGCCAGTTAGAAAATCAGATGGAAGAACTGAAAAATTATATCGAAGAGGCCTTCACCGATTATAATGATATTAATGAGGATACCCGCACACAATTGGAGCTGATCAATCAAACACTGGCCGAACTGCAAGCGCAAAAAGCAATAGCGGATAAGCCACGTAATCCAATAGGATTCAGAAAGTGAAATATGGTATAATAATATGAGTGAAGAACAGTCACTGAAACAAAAAACAGCAAAAGGGCTATTTTGGGGAGGGCTCAGCAGCAGTGTGCAACAGCTGTTAGGACTTCTTTTCGGAGTAGTGTTAGGAAGATTACTGGACCCTGCCGATTACGGTATGATCGGTATGCTGGCTATCTTTCCGGCCATTGCTTCCGCCCTACAGGAAAGCGGATTTGTCGCAGCACTCGCCAATCGTGAGAAAGTCAGCGATAAAGACTATAACGCTGTATTCTGGTTCAGTATCTCTTTTAGTGCTGTTCTTTATATTTTGCTCTATTCTTCGGCTCCGCTGATTGCTAAATTTTACGATACTCCGGAGTTAACGTCGCTTGCCCGTTTCTCTTTCCTCAGTTTCTTTATAGCCAGTTTCGGGATAGCTCCACGAGCTCTTCTTTTCCGTAATCTCAAAGTGAAGGAGAATACCATCATTTCTCTTTCAAGCCTGTTTCTATCCGGTATTGTGGGGATTATTCTTGCCGCAAACGGATTTGCCTATTGGGGTCTGGCTATACAGACAATGACCTTTGTCGTCATAGGCACGGCACTCAACTGGTACTTTGCCCACTGGAAGCCCAGCTTCCGCATTGACTTCTCTCCCATCAGGGAGATGTTCGGATTCAGCAGTAAAATGCTGATTACGCAAGTCTTTATTATCATCAACCAAAACCTGTTCTCCGTCCTGCTGGGTAAATTCTACACTAAACAGGAAGTCGGAGACTTCAGCCAGGCCAACAACTGGAACAATAAGGGACACGCCCTCATCACCGGAATGATCAACGGAGTCACCCAGCCCGTACTGGCAAGTGTGGCTAATGACCCGCAGCGTCAGGCGGCCGTGTTTCATAAAATGCTGCGTTTCACGGCTTTTATTTCTTTCCCTGCCATGTTCGGGCTCAGCCTCATTTCCAGAGAGTTCATTCTGATTGCCATCACGGACAAGTGGCTCGCTTCCGCACGGATCATGCAATTACTTTGTATATGGGGAGCCTTTATCCCGATCAATAATCTGTTCTCCTTATTGCTGGTCAGCCGCGGGAGGTCTTCCATCTTTATGTTCAACAGTATCGCACTGAGCGTGTTGCAGCTGATCACTGCCTGTATCAGTTATCCATACGGCATCACCACCATGATTTATCTGTTTGTCGCTATCAATATCGGGTGGCTGTTTGTCTGGTACTGCTTTGCCCGGAGAGAGATTCCGCTGACGCTGTTCAGCATACTGAAAGATATCGCTCCTTATTTTCTGCTGGCAGCTTCGCTGACAATCGCAGCCCATTACATAACGTCGGGCATCACTAATCTGTATTTGTCACTTACCATCAAAGTGTTTTTCGTGGCTTCTCTATATGCACTTGTTTTGTGGAAAATGCAATCAGTCATTTTCAAGGAATGTATTCAGTTCATTAAAAAGAAAAAGATATCATGACGACACCTACCAATTACATAGCGACCTGGTTCTACAAGGAATCCAAAGAAGATGCCAGTTTCTATCCGCAGGCAGGCAAACGGGGAGATTCCGCCCTCGTCCATTCCATTTATATGCAGATACAAGTGCCGTTCTTTACCACTTTCAGGCATTATCATCCGGATGACAAGTTGCTTTTCTTCAGCAATCTGGATCAGTTTCCCGATTATCTGGAACGATTATTCAAGGAGTTACGGATTGAGACTGTTACCCTGCCTTATCTCTGCATCCCTCCCAAAGGATGGTACGGGGCATGGAGAAATCAATTCTACCTGTATGATATCCTGCGCTATATGGAGAAAAGGATGCAAGCGGACGATACGTTGCTCATCTGCGATGCGGACTGTCTCTGTATGCGTCCGTTGGAGCAACTGTTCAGCGACACACGGAAATACGGTTCCGCCCTGTACGATGCATCCGACCGACCGGACCTCAGCGTGAACGGAATCACACTAAAGGAGATGACAGATATCTATAATGACTGTTACGTAGAAAAAGAGAAGAGAGAAAAGAGAAGGCAACGAAGAAAACAGAAGCGGAAAAGGAAGAAGCAGAGCAGCAAGATACGAAAACGGAGTCACAAGAACAGAGCTTGTCCATTATTACGGGGGAGAATTTATCTCGCTGCGTGGTGATGTAGTAGCACGAATCAACGAAGCGTATCCTGCTTTATGGAATTATAATCTGGAACGTTTTGCCGCCAATCAGCCCAAACTGAACGAAGAAGCCCACTTCCTGAGCGTAGTGGCTACGAGGCTCAACATCCACAACAATATCGCCAATCAATACGTCAAACGCCTCTGGACCTACCCCAAATACAATACGGTAGAAAAAGGAGACGAGCAACTAGCGGTATGGCATCTTCCTTACAAAAAAGAGGATTGTATCTGCTGTACAAACACTTTGTGAACCACCCCACTTTCGATGACGAAGAGGCCTTCCGCAAGAAAGCCTCCGCCTACACCGGTGTGCCGACCGTTACTTTCGGGAAACGTATCCGCGATTTCATCACCATTCTTCTTCTAAAAATAAAAGACAAATGCATATACTGATACTTCCAATGTACTATCCTGAGAAGGACTCCTCCCCGCACCGGGGATATATGTTCTTCGAGCAGGCTATGCAACTGGCTAAATCAGGCTGCCGGACAGGACTTGCCTTCACGGAGCAAAGGCCTCTGAAGAACTTCACATGGAAACGGTTCCGCAAAGAGAGTCATTTTCAGATATCGGCAGAAGATAACGGCAGTTTCGTCACCATGCGCATGCACGCATGGAACCCGAAACTAAGCACCCGCGCGGGAGGAATCATCTGGTCTCTGCTGACCGTCTTGTTAGTACGGAAGTATATCCGCACTTACGGTCGCCCCGACCTGATTCATGCGCACTTCGGCACATGGGCAGGGTATGCCGCACGACTGGTTTATAAATGGTATAAGATTCCCTATGTCATCACAGAGCACGCCTCTTCCATCAACGGCAATCAGACGACACCGTCGCAGGCAGTGATACTAAAGAAGGCATACAGCGAGGCACGCAAGATCATCTGTGTCGGCACGAAACTGAAACGGAGCCTGTGCGCATACGTCAGTGACCCGGATAAAGTGACCGTCATACCGAACTTTGTAGATACGAACACCTTTGCATTCAGCCCTCACCGGACGGAGAAAGAGAAACATTTCACTTTCATCAGCATCGGAAACCTGAATAAGCGCAAAGGATTCTGGGATTTGCTGACTGCTTTTCACTGGGCATTCAAGGATATGCCGCACGTCTCTTTACTCATTGCCGGAGACGGGGAAGAAATGCAGTCACTCAAAGAGCAGATTCAGTCTCTCCACCTGGAAGAGCAGGTAAAACTGACCGGCCGCCTGTCACGGGAAGAATTGTCCGGGTTGCTGGCTACTTGCGATGCTTTTGTGCTGGCCTCCTTTGCGGAGACATTCGGCATCGTATTCATCGAAGCAATGGCAACAGGATTGCCCGCCATCGGCACCATATGCGGAGGACCGGAGGACATCATCACTCCCGAAAGCGGCTTCCTCATCCGACCGGGAAATGTGGATGCGCTCGCCGCTAAGATGAAAACATTGTACGACACCTACGAGTCGTTCGACAAAGAGAAAATCCGCCAGTCTATCGTCAGTCGCTTCGACTTTCAGTTGGCGGGGCAGAAGTTACGGCAAGTTTATTCAGAAGCATTAGAAATGTCCAAGCCCCCAAAAGCATCAGAATCATGAAAGTTACAGTCATAGATTGTTCAGTATCAGGCCATCGGGAAACGTATTATAAACAGTTTGCTCAGACATGGGCGGGCATGGGGCACGAAACGTCGCTCATTGCTCCCGACGGGAAAGGTGTACAGGAGACCGTTGCCTTTCAGCCTGTCTCAGCGCTTCCGCTGCTGCCGCTCCCTGCCGGAAAACCGTTGCAGAAAAAGCTGGTTGTACTGCGCAATGCAGTGATTCGACTGCAAAATCTGTACAGGCTGCGCCGGAGTCTTCAACGGCTGAATCCCGATCTGGTCTTCTTTGCCTGCCTCGACGATATGCTGCCTACATTGGCTCCCTTATGGCTATTCAATCTTTTGCTGCCCTATCAGTGGAGCGGCCTGCTGGTTCAGTCCGCCCTGCCGCCTTACCACCGAGGGATGCCCGACACCCGCCCTTTCCTGCGAAGCAAAAACTGCGTAGGAGTAGGCATACTGAACGAATATTCAGCGAAAGACCTGGAAACATTTCAGCGCCATATTCTGCTGTTTCCCGACTTTGCCGATCTTTCGGCTCCCGCCACAAACTACCCGTTGCTGCAGAAACTGAAGGAGAAAGCCAGAGGAAGGAAGGTGATATCCCTGCTCGGTTCCATCAATTTCCGCAAAGGGATAAAGTTACTGTTAGAGAGTATCCCTTTATTGCCAAAGGATGAATATTTCTTCCTCATTGCGGGGAAATCATCTCTCACTGCACAACAGGAAAACGACCTGCGGGCGTTTGGGGAGTCAAGGAATAACTGTCTGTTCTCATTGGAGAAGATTCCCGATGAAAGCTGTTTCAATGCCCTGATAGCTGAGAGCGACCTTATTTTTGCCGCATACAAGCAGTTCACCGGCAGCAGCAACCTCCTGACCAAAGCTGCCGCCTTCCGCAAACCGGTCATAGTCAGCCGCGGCCTCTGCATGGGCC
>SCPN01000891.1_pt1 | contig 60521 bp, 65 predicted proteins | sample 6106831 | NCBI WGS metagenome assembly SCPN01 (sample SAMN10720447, study PRJNA508395) | human gut metagenome | isolation source: Participant 1, 0 month | reverse complement strand
AGGTGGCAATTGCCACACCGGGATAACGTTGCTTACCTTCTCTTCCCTTGTGAAGTCTCCGATAATTCCTGCAAGGCCGCCGAAAACGGCTATCAGGACATCCCATATAGTAGGAGGTTCTGGCCAGCAGCTCGTTGGACGGCGCGGTTATAGGCGACAGCATAAAATATACGGTGGATACCCATCACACAGAATTCACCATGGAAGGCAAGCTTCATAAACGCATGTCTGACATATGCCATGTCATAGGTGGCAATCCCGTAACCTATATTCATGATCCCGCCCATGAGCGGCGAAATCAGCATTGCCCCTATAATAACCGCGGTGCTGTTCATATTCAGTCCAATGGAAGCGATAAACATGGCTAAAATCATAATGCACATGTTCGTTCCCCTCAGCTGCCCTCCGCTCTTTATTCTGTCCGCTATTTCCTCCTGAGACGCACAGTCCGTGTTCAGATTAAAGGTGTCGATTAATATTTTCCGCAGCTGGTTCATTTCGTGGTACCGCCTTCCATAGGTTTCTTTTGTATAATTTGTCATGAAAATAGTAATGCTTTGACTTTCCTATTATATCGCGTTCCGTGATAGAATCCAAACGAATTTTTAATATTTTCAGGAACTGTTTTTAAAATTTCCTGAAACTGTCCGGTCCCTACACAATTACTGCTTTCCTGACTGCCTTGAATACGCGTCATATATTTCCCCATTTATACATAAGGCCTTTCATCCCTGTAATAGACGGCATGTCCCTGATTATGCTTCAATCCTATGGAGCGGTAGATATCCTCTTCTGTCCCTTCCACAATATAGGCAACCGTAAAAGTATTTCCCAGTTTCCGGAGTTCTTCGGTAAGCAGGTTCCCCATACGGCATACAATCCCGAATTTATCCTGTTCAATTACAGAACCGTTATTATATTTATGATTATCCCCCTGAAGCTCACATTCCAGACAGAATTCCCGCATATCTGCCGATAATCCGTCAAACATGGCGCGTATCAGCCCGACCAGCTTGTCCTCATAAAAAGCGCCGACGATGTATGCGGGATATTTTAATGGCTTTACCGCTGTTTCTTTTCCGTAACCGACCTCGCATATATCGTTGCGTACATAAAAATCCCATAACTGATCCTCTGTAATTTCAGGCATATATTGAATTATTATTTTGCTTTGTTCCATTACTTTTTCTCCTTTACCCTTTCTACTGCATGAAGGCAGTTTGCTATTACAGTATTGTTTATACTCCGGTATTCCGATCGGCTTTTTGACATACGCATGGGCAGCTTGCGCATCCGTTCTTCCAACCGGCATAAACAGCGTATCGAATCCTCCGAGTGAATTTCCTATAAGGTCTGGAAAAAATACAACTCTGTCTGACATACCGTATTTTTGGCGCCCGACAAAATAGTATCGGTTATATTAGTAATATACATTTCAATCATCTCCGCCGCCTTCATCCCCAACTGACACATAAGCCCGTCCTCCCTGCTTTTCAGCTCGTTTCATTGATACCTATGCCTATCATACATTCCTTTCAGGCTTCCGGCAACTTGAATCTGTATAAGATGGAAAAACATCATTAAAACTATTTAATTGCGTCATAGGCACACAGCATTACAGTACCGCCTGTCATCCGAATGGAAAATTTTTATATTTGCATAATACCAGTTATAATACAGACAGAAACCAAACGACAGGTGCGCCTTGCGCAGAAAGGTAAAATATGAAGGAATGCCCTAACTGTCACGAACTGGTCGGCGACAGCGTAAAAATCTGTTTCAACTGCCATTATGATTTCAGCCTGAAAAGGGTGGTTGATTCCTCCCGGATTGCTGAAGAGAGAAGGAATGAGGTTCTGCGTATCCAACAGCTCAAGGAGAACCAGAGGGAAGAAATAAAAAAAAGGAACTTGTTATACCTGAATTCCGAATATGAATATAAAACTGTCGTTATAAACGATTTAATAACGGGAGAAATTGATTCGGAAAAGCTTCAGAAAACACTGGAGAGCTATGCCCTCTTAACGGCTGGCGTCTGCATTCTGTATTTACAAATGAAGTTGGCAGGAACTCAGGCGGCTCTTTTACAAGCTTTCAGGGTGTTTCCATCAATGCTGCCATTGATCAGACCATACTTATTTTTGAACGGCGTATCAAGGTGTAAAAATTAATGACAGAACCGCCCGGCAAAGTCACTTTACCGGACGGTTCTGGTTTTGTATTCTCCAGAAAGCTTGCTGCTTTCCCTTAATTTTATACAAAGAGATTAACATTGGAGACTTCTGCATCTCCCAGATAAGAAGCTACGCCGGCTAACTCCACACCATCGATAAGCTCTTCTTTTGTTATGCCCATCACGTCCATGGACATGGTGCAGGCCACCAGGCGGACACCCTGGGCCATGGCCTGGCGCATCAGCTCTTCCAGAGAGCTTACGTTTTTATCCTTCATTACCTTTTTCATGAGCCTGGTTCCCATGCCGCACATGTTCATATTGGAAAGCTTCAGCTTCCCTGTGCCCCTTGGCATCATCATTCCGAACATACGATCCAGGAACGGTTTTTTCACCTTTACCTTTTCCGGCTTACGCAGTGCGTTCAGGCCCCAGAAGGTAAAAAACATGGTAACCGGCCTGCCCATGGCCGCCGCCCCGTTGGCGATAATAAAGGCTGCCAGCAGCTTATCCAGATCACCGTCAAAAACGATGATGGTCTTACCCTGGTTTTCGGCAGGATACTGCGTTGTTCCGGAACCGGACGGACAGGCGCAGCCTGACGCGGCGGTTCCCTCCGCGGGATTTTTGCACCCTTTTTCAATCGTAACCTTATTTTCACGGTTTTCTCTTTCCACGTTCACCAGCCGGTTTCCGGTTCTGCTGCACCAGGCCTGCACATCCCTGGCAAAGCCCATGTCTGTCGCTGTGACACAGAGCTGCTCCCCCTCTTCCATCTCTTTTAGCGCTTCATTTACCTTCATGATAGGCCCCGGGCACTGCATGCCGCAGCAGTCAAGGATCTTTATGCTTCTCTCCTTTTTCGGAAGGCTTTCCTCTTTCATCTTCGGCTCCTTCTGCGGAAGGCTTCCCGCATATTCTTTGTAGTGATAGGATTTATAAAAGGCGCTGCCGCCCTCCAGGACCCGTACCTTCAGAAAGCCGGACTGCTGCAGAATGCGGGCCGCATTATAGGAACGCACGCCGATGGCGCAGTAGGGAATAATCAGCTTTGAACGATCCAGCTCATCCAGCCTGCCGCGCAGCTCTCCCAGGGGAATGTGGACAGAACCCGGCAGCGCGAAAACCATGCGTTCCACATTTTCCGTGATATCCAGGATCTGGTAAGTGTCCTTCGCAGCCTCATCTGCCTGCAGCTTTTCCAGTTCACGGACGCCTATGAAGGAAACCAGCCCGTTTCTCACATTTTCAGCAACAAAGCCGGCCATATTTACAGGATCCTTGGCGGAGGAATAGGGCGGCGCATAGGCCAGCTCCAGTTCTGCCAAAGCATCTGTTGTGCCGTGCAGACGCATGACGGAGGCAATGGTATCCACTCTTTTATCCACGCCGTCCTGACCGATGATCTGCGCGCCTAAAATCTTTGCCGCCCCATCAAAAATGAGTTTCAGCGTCATGGGAACCGCGCCGGGATAATAGCCTGCATGGGATTTCTGCTGAATCAGTATTGTGTCATAATCCCGGCCCTTCTTTTTCCCGGAGGCGAGGAGCGTCTTTTCATTGATTCCCACGGCGGCAGCCGTCAGGTCAAAGCATTTCGCCACACTGGCGCCCAGGGTCCCTTCATATACTTTTTTATCACCTACGATGTTGTCCGCACAGATTCTGGCCTGCTTGTTTGCCGGGCCGGCGAGGGGGATCATGGTTTTATTACCCGTAGTAAACTGAGTCACCTCAATCACATCTCCCACCGCATAAATGTTGGGGACGCTGGTCTGCAGATGGCCGTTGACCACAATGCCTCCCCTTTCGTTCAGCGCCAGGCCGGCATCGGCGGCAAGCGCGCTGTTAGGACGTACGCCGATGGAAAGAATGACCATATCCGCGTTTACCTTCCTGCCGCCAGACAGCAGGATTTCCACCTGCCCGTTCTCCTGTCCGAAGCTCTTAACCCCATCCTCAAGCAGCAGCCTCACGCCGTTCAATTCTATATTTCTGGAGGAGCAAAGCTACCATTTCCATAATCCATGGGAGCCATTACCTGGTTCTGCATTTCTATAATGGATACCGCAAGCCCTGCCGCATGAAGGTTTTCAGCCATCTCCACCCCGATAAAACCGCCTCCGATCACAGCTGCGCTTCGGGGATGGTTTTCCTGCACAAAGGCTTTGATCCGATCTGTGTCGGCGATATTCCACAGGGTAAAGATATGTTCTCCGTTAATTCCCGGAATACCGGGCTTCAGCGGGGATGAGCCTGTGGCGATAATCAGGTGATCATAGCTTTCCTCATAGGTTTCTCCCGTAAGCAGTTTTTTTACCGTTACCTTATTTTCTTCGGGCCGGATGGCGGTTACCTCATTCTTCACCCGGACATCAATATTAAATTTGCTCTTCATTCCTTCCGGCGTCTGAAGCAGAAGCGCCTCCCTGCTTCGGATTACATCTCCTATATAATAGGGCAGCCCACAGTTGGCAAAGGAAATATAACCGCCCTTCTCCAAAACCACGATTTCCATGCTCTCATCCCTGCGGCGCAGTCTTGCTGCTGCTGTGGCCCCGCCGGCCACACCGCCGATAATTACTGTTTTGCTCATAAAAAATACACTCCTTTACAGTAAGCTGATGGACTCATCTTACCTTATGGAGTGTATTTCTTCCGTAACCAGGTCACATAACATACAGGGGTCCCTGCGCCCTTCATCATTCGGGAAAAGATACGTTTTGACGGCTGATTGATTCTGCTGCCATACACACCCTTCCTGCCGCTACTGCCTGGCCAGCTCCTTCAGCCGTTTCTTATCTTTCAGCCGGACCCTGCCCCGGCCCAGCTCCACTATACCCTCATTTTCAAAATATTTAAGCATCCGTGAAACAACCTCACGCGCGCTTCCCGTATATTTGGCGATCTGGTCATGGGTCATGGTCAGCGTATCCTTTCCTGTCTTTGCGGACTCATCGATGAGAAAAACTGCCAGCCTGCGGTCAAAGCTCATGAACAGGATCTGCTGCATCGTCCACATCACATCGGAAAAACGTTCTGTGGTCTGCTTGTAAATAAAATTTTCCACATATATATTTTCATCGGAAAGCTTCTTAAAAACAGCGGTGGGGATGACAGTTACCCTGCTGTCTTCCTCTGCGTCAATGAGAATCTCAAAGGTGATTTCCTGCATAAAACAGGATGCACTAAGAATACAGGCCTCTCCCTCTTCAATACGGAAAAGCGTGATATCCCTGCCATCCTCTGACTGGATATATACCCGCAGCGCTCCTGCCTGCACAAGGATTACCCCCACACAGTCCTCCGAAGCCCTGTGAATAAAGCTTCCCCTGGAATACGTCATCTCAGCGGCGCTGCGGCAGATACTTTCCATTTCCGCAGCAGTCAGCTTCTCCCAGAAAGGGAAAAAATCTTTCAGCTGCCCACATTTTTCCTTCTCCATATATTCTCCCCTTTCCCGGCTGTTTCCTGCCGATGTCTGAAAAAAGTCCCGATAAATGAAAAGGGACCGCCGCAGGCGATCCTATTTCACCGGTACGAACTTCGCCTGGTTCATCAACGGATGCTCCAGGGAAATCGCCCCTTTATTCGGGCAGGCCATTACACAACTACCACAATAATAACATTCTCCCGGATAAATAACAAGAGGGTGCTTTCCCCTGACCGGGTTTGGTATCATAATATCCACCTGGCATACATCGGCGCAGCGGTTGCAGCCGACACACAGGCTTTCGTCAAACTTCAGCGGCCTTGCACTGCAAGGCACTACGGAAGCCGTCAGTTCCTTTTCCATGCTCGCTTCTCCTTCTACCGTAATCTGCTGCCAATATAATCCTGGTTCCGTTTTTCATATTCCTCTTCCACATCCCCGAAATATCCAAGCGGCACTCTTCCCTTCACGGCTTTCCCGTTTTCCTGGCGGATGGTGATAAAGCATTTGTCGGATTCCGGGTCCATCTGCGGATAATCGCTTCGTTCAAAGCACAGAGGCTTTGAACTGGATTCCCGGAACAGACATGCCTGCAGAATCATTTTTGCAACCTCCAAAATATCAAACACCTCATGGGCGCGCATCAGCTCATGCGGGTTATCCGCCTTTACCAGGGGAACCGCTTCCTTCTCATAGCTGTTTAAGAGGGCCAGTCCCTCCTCCAGGAGAGCGCTGCATTTTATTCCGCCGCAGTAGTTCTGCATGGCCTTGGAAACCGCCATATTCAGCTCCCTCCAGTCCATGCCGTCCTCCACATAAAGCGGCGCATACAGGCGTGTTTTTTCCGCTTCGATTTGCTGCCTGTCTGGAACTGCCAGTTCCACATCTTCTACGGAATCCGCAGCCTTTCTGCCCGCATAATATCCGGTTGCGGCAGCAAAACCACAGCAGTCCGAGGCAAAAAGCTGATCCCCGGCAGCATAGATCCCGTCAATATTCGTTTTCAGATCCCAGTCATGCATGATGCCGCCGGGCGCGCCGAACAGCTGCCGTTCCTGAGCCAGAAAAGCCGCGGACTGCCAGCCGTTTCCGTAGCTCTGCAGCATATGCTTTTCCGGATCAAAGCCGCGTTTTGTATAGTTTTCCAGAATCGGGATCTTGGTTTTTCCCTCTTCGCCTACCATCATGCCCCAGATAACCTTGCGTTCCATTTCAGGCATCCGGCTCAAATCCGCATAAAAAGGAAGCTGGTAGCCGCGTTTTATCAGTTCGTCAAAGGGCAGGGTTTCCGGTCCTCTGTATTCATATTTCGCTTCGTCAATTACGCCGCCCTTGAGGAAGAATTTCTGCCCGGGCGCAGGATAATAACGTTCTGATACGGTTTTCAGCTCCTTGCCATCCCGGTCCACATAAGGGATTTCCACGCCCCTGGCATCCACCATGGTGGCCGCGTACCAGGTATTGTGGTTATTTCCGGTGCCATAGGGAGGAAAGCTCCGACCGGCCGCTGAAAACTCGCCCTTCACCGACTTTTCCATCATGGTAAATTCGATCCCGGCCCGGTATCCCATGGCATGGCCGCTGCCGATGCTCTGGGTGGGACGGAATTCGCACAGCCCAACCAGGTCAGGATTAAAAAGCCATACCCGGGCGGGACGAGACATGGTGAGTATTGTGGCCTTTGCCCTGAAAATCATGAATTTACCGGTACGCACATTCATGCCCAGCGCGCCTGTCCCTCTTTTTTTCCCATTAACCACGGCCGTCAGCAGGGCTGTGGCTTCCGTTCTGTCATAAACGGCCACGCCAAGCTTTTTCAGCTCACGGTACAAAGCAGGCTTGAAGGTACTTCCCCACACACGGAGCGTAAAACGGTTTTTATAATCATAGGCGAACATGAGCCTGGTTTCTTCATCCCTGAACTCTGCGCCCTTGAACTCATCCTCCGTGTCCCGCACCTTTCCGCCGAAGCTTTCCATATCCAGCAGACGGTCGTAGCCCTCCCTGCATTCGATATAGTGGGCGATGCCGTTGCTGTAATAATCCTGCTCTTCAATATAAGCCTCTGCGATTTCCTTGGGAGTCACCCGGGAACAGGGATTGGTACAGGCGGATTCCCAGTGGTCAAAGCCGCTGCCGGCCGCGCCGCTGCGCTCGGTAGCCCCTTTTTCCACAACGATCACCTTTTTCCCTTTCCGGGCCGCCGCGATTGCCGCATAGCAGCCGGCAAGTCCGCCTCCCAGGACGAGGACGTCGCAGGAAACCTCCTCCTCCTGCCCGATTTCATTTTTATATGGCCACTGATATGTACTCATATTTCCTCACAAAATAATTATTTTCTGTAACTGTCCGGAATCCTCGCAGTTACTGTATTTTTTGCAGTACGGAGCATGTTTGGCGCGCTGTGCAGCCATTTGCCCTGCCGTATTTACACATGTACTTTTTTCCCGTCCTTATCCAGGCTGCTGAAAATAACCAGCGCAGCTGCGGATACCAGATATGCGATCATCAGGGACAGGTCCACATTGATGATGCCGTAAAGCGGTCCGGGAATTCCGATAAAGAAGGAAACCACACCCACAATACCGCCGGCAATGGCAGCTGCGAAGGCTCCTTTTCTGGTAGCGCCCTTCCATAAAAGTCCGCCCAGAAGGGGAACCAGCATACTTCCCATATACGGATAATTGAAAATAATCATGGCATCCAGGATGTCGGTCATTTTAAATGCAAACAGGATACCCACGATGCTTCCGCCGAATACGGCAGCGCGTGAAATAAGCTTGGCCTTCGGAAGCTCGTCCAGGTTCTCCACCTCAGGATGGAGGAATTTATTGTAGAAGTCTCTGGAAAAAGAAGCTCCCAGGGACAGGATAACGCAGTTTGCGCTGGACATTGCCGCGGAAAGGATCGCTGCAATTACAATTCCGGCCAGGACCGGATGAAGCACGCCGGTTGCGGCAATGGTAAAAATACCGTCGGTTACGCCGGGGAACAGTATGGTTGACGCCGCACCGATGGTGGAACACAGAAGCCCGATGACAATGACGATAACACCGCCCCAGATACATCCCTTCGTAGCCGTCTTCGCATCCTTCGCTGACTGGATTCTCGCGTAAGCGTCATAGGATACGGAAATGGAAAGGAAGAAAGGCAATACAAGATAAATGAATTTCGTTCCCATTCCCTGAGGAATAAACGGTGTCATATAGATATCGGCAATGCTTCCGCCCGCATGCATAAACTGAATCAGCGTGGCAATGGCCAGTATGGGAATACCCACAATAATAATTCCTGTCTGAATCACATCGGTTAAAACAACGCCCCACATGCCGCCGATGGTGCAGTAAATCAGAATAACCACGGCCGTGATTACAACACCTGCCCCGAAGGGAATGCCAAAGCCCGCCAGGATGCCGCCGCAGGCCAGCAGCTGGGCTATGAATATTCCAAGGAGGCTGGGAACATTGCTGATCCAGGCCCAGAAACGGATGCCTTTGCTGTCGCCGTAGCGCCTGGCAAAATAGTCAAGCGGTACATAGCCTTCCTCCTGACGCAGCTTTCTTGCGGTAAGAAGCCCTGCCAGAATCAGTCCGCCGCCGCAGCCTATAGAGTAATAGATTCCGGGCCATACGCCTTCGTTGTAGCCATTGGTCGCGCTGCTGAGCACGATTCCCACGCCGATTTGAACTGCCGCAAGGGTGATTGCCGTCATCGGCGCATTCAGCTTCCGTCCTGCCACCAGGAAATCCGAGGCCTTCTTATTTTTCTGGATGCATAGATTCCCGTTCCGATCATGACCAGAAATACACCACACAAATTGTTACAATAACTGTGTTTCCCCATAATTTCTGTCTCCTTTAGATGATTTATCTTGGGTTTTGCTTCGCTGCTTTTATGTGCTTTATTGCGAACACGCTTTAAAGCAGTAAAGCCATATTATTGTAACATTCCTGTATAAGGAAAGCAAGTCATTTTTCATTTCTTTTGCCTGCCTGAACTGTTACCCTGCTTTTTCGAAAGCTGAAGCTCCGTTTTTTTCTTATCCGCCATGAAATTATCCCATAGGCCTGAAGCCGGCGTTCTCTGCTATCTCCTGTTCCCGGAACAGACTGCGGACGGCCTCCTCATAATCGCACAGACGCTGCGCTTTCCTGATCTTTTTTACATATTTTTCAGAGTTGGAAAACAGACAGCCCAGATAGTACCATAATTCCTTCATCCGGAAGAGTACATCCCGTTCGCCGGAGAGCACCTCTCTGTAATCCTGTTCCAGCTGTTCAAGGAAACGCTTTATTTCCTGCTTTCCTGGACGCTCCTCTCCCGCCAGTTCTCCCGGCAGGCCGGGATTTGTCAGGATTCCCCTGCCCAGCATTACCGTTTCAGTCTGCGGAAAGGCAGAGGTAAAACGTAGGTAATCCTCTGTGGTAAAAATGTCCCCATTATAAACGACCGGATTCCGGCTTAATTCCTGCGCTTTCCCAAAGGCCTCCCAGTTAGGCTTATTTTTATAATAATCCGTCTGTACCCTGGGATGGATAATCAGCTCCTTTAGCGGAAATTTATTGAAGATTTCCAGTAAAGGGCCGAATTCCTCCGCCTCCTCCAGCCCCAGCCTGGTTTTCAGGGATATCTGCATATCCAGAGCTTCAAATACTTCCGCAAGGAACCGTTCCAATGCTTCCCTCTCCCCCAGAAAGCCTGCCCCTTTTTTCTTGGACACCACGGTTCCCGAAGGGCAGCCCAGATTCAGGTTCACCTCCCGGTAGCCATATTCGGCAAGCTTTCTGGCTGTGCGGATAAAATCCTCCGCTCTGTTGGTCAGAATCTGCGGAACTACATACATCCCCTGATTGTGCTCTGGCAGAATATCATTCCGTTCTTTGGAATTCAGGGTCTTGTCCTGCTTCGGCGCAATAAAGGGTGTAAAATACTTGTCCATGGGATGGAATATACTATGGTAGGCATTCCTGTATATGTAGCCTGTAATTCCTTCCATGGGGCAAAATATAATCTCATTTCTGTTTTCCTTTCTGCATTGATGTATCCTGTGACGTTAAACGGGCCGGAGAATTTTTCCCCGGTCCAATGTTTGATTTTGCATACAAAATTTCATTTCCTATTATACTACGTTGTGTATGAATAAGGAAAGAAAAGAATCTTGCTTTAATTGCTCTGGCTTTACAGAACTACTACTGCTTATTTATCGTATCAACAACAGCCATCCCGCAGATTCCCGGGCAGGCTGCTGTTTGGAGCGTTCTGCGATATCATCACTGTCCCGGCCGCAAGCACCAGCAAAACCAACAGGAACGCTAACAGATACAGGGAACGCATTAAACTGTTTTCACTTTCCCCCAAAGGCCCCAGGAGTGCCGTTCTGTGATACGCCCTGTTTTCCGGTGTACCTTCTCATATGCCGCCGTTAGCCCAAGATAGCTTTTCATAGGAATGCTATCACCGCCGCTTCTTTTCACTTCGTCGCTATTTTGCAGCTTTATCCCAATATACGGGACATCCTCTATTTCCTTCATAAGCTCTACCTTCTTTCAAGGTAAAACATAGCAATGGAAAATGACTTTTAAGTGAATCCCAGCTTATATAATTGTAAGGGGCAAAAACAGATTCGCATAATTTTAATGCTTTTACACATACTGTCAAAGAGGTGAAGCTGTAGTCTGAGTCGTCTCGGAACAGCCAAAGCTGTAAAAATATAGGTACAGATCCACAGTGCCTTTTCAAAATATATCAGAAATGGAGCAGAATACCCAGAGATTTCTGGGAGAAAGGAAAAATCCAATTACTATCTGAAATAATTGGATTATACGCGAGAATATGGCATCCTATGTATCCCCGGCAGTCCGGGATAAATTTGAATCATTATCAATTAATCTGAAAAATGTGATATTGGAAAGAAACGTTCAAATCAATGACGTTTACGATTTGATTGACGTCCTGGAAAGTATCGTTAAGGAGGAGGAGCAATAGCTTCCCCTCCTTAATTTCAGGTAGAATTTTGCTTTCAGTGAAATACTGTTGCGCCTCTGGAAATTTATTCTGCTTTCATAAGATATATCTTTTCCAGACTATAGTTATCAAAATCCATAATTCCATCTTTCACGGTATAGTTATTGGAAATGAACAGGGCTCTGCTTCCTGGTGTAAAACACATGGCGGCCCCGTTGGGGAGTTCATACTGTGCACGCGCGGCAACAGCCTTCTGGTCTCCGATATTATAGGTATAAATACCATAAGGTCCCCAGATTAGCAGATCTGAGTCTGTCCCGGCTCCCATCGTATCAAAGGCTCCCACATCATCAGGAAGGACATTGCTGTATTTTTCATCAATTGTGAAGTTTTGTATATCAAAGCCAACTATAGTAGGGATCCATTCATGCCCAGCCATAAGCACTCCGTAGACCTCTCCGTTTCTGGCCCGTCCCAGCCCCCGGACATCGCCGTCGTCACAGGTAATGCTGCCTGCCAGGGTGCAGTCTTCATTCAGAACCAGTATTCTCTGACTCTTCTTGGCGCCTTTCCATTCTGCCAGATAAATTCTGCCGTCTTTATCTGCAGCAATCGCCTGATAAGGCATTTTCGTCCCACTGATTTGATTAATATCAGCCTTTTCAAGTTCCTCTCCCTCAGGCGAAAGCTTCCACAGACAGGAGCGTACATTCTCGAAGGAACCATTTTCTGACTGGGTAAGAAGAAGGCAAAGATTCCCTTTCCCGTCGCATGTCATCATGGAAATATCCATGCCGTCAGGCACCTGTACCTCCATTTTCACCGGCTTATCACTGCCAAGCTCCAGCTGATACAAGCATGCCTGACTTCCATTCGCTTTATTGCTTCTTTCTCCGATATAAAGAGTATTGCCGAAAGCTGCCGCAGCATCAATGCGCATTTCGCCGCTGTAATTTATAATCTGATCCTGAGCCGTCAGCTCTAACTGTACCGGTTCATAGATTGCATCATACGCAGAATCATCCAGTTCTCCGGCGGCAGCTTTGCTTTCGGCCTCATGTATACTAAATTCCCGTTTTTCCCGGAAATCAATAATTTGCAGGATTTCTTCATCATTCAGTTCTTTTTCCGGTAAAAAGAATGTGCCGCGCGATGCAAGGAAGGCGACTCCGTTCCCATCATATTCCGATGCAGCCTCTATTCGTTTCAATGTTCCCTCCGGAAATACGCCCTCGTTATAATATTTCTCCTTCAGCTCTTCCATTTTATTTTTTTCCATATCGGTCAGTTCCCTGGAATAAAAATCAGCCGGTGCGGTATTCAGCGATGCCTGGAAATGACTAGATCTTTCAGCCTCATTCATAGCCTCCATCCGCTGCCTAACGTAATTAACCGCTGCCGTTACCGTAACAGACAGTGTTGCAGCCAATGCTGCCGCAAGTATTATCACCTTCTTCCATGTAAACCGCCTTTTTTTCCCTGCGGGAAGGCAGCTCAGGATATTTTCGATATGTTCGTCAAAGTTTTGAGGCAGCTTCGGAGTTCTGTCCGCTTCCTTTTGGGCCAGCTTCATTATTTTTTTATCAAAATTATCAATCATAGTCCGCTCCTTTCCATCCAGAATCATACCAGCTGTTTCTTTAATATATCCTTAGCCCTGGACATCCTGGATTTAACGGTTCCCTCCGTGATATGGAGAATTTCACTGATTTCCTTTATTTTCATTTGATCATAATAAAATAAAATGATTACGGAGCGATATTTTTCATCAAGGGTTAATATAATGTCCCACAGTTCATCGTGTTTATCATTTTGTGACATCCCATACCGACTCACATCCTCAGTCAGTTCCACCCTTTTCCTTTTCCGGAAAATATGTTTTGCTTCGTTTGCGGTAATCATCATAATCCATTGCCTGAACTTATCAATCTCCCTTAAAGAATCCAGATGCTCATAGGCTTTTATCACCGCTTCGCCTACGGCATCCTCCGCATCCATTTCATTTTGCAGTATTCCATAAGAAAGCCGGTACATGGGCAGCTTATATTCTCTGATTAAATCCGCAAATTTTTCTTTTGTTATCCGCACCTGCTTTCACCTCTCTTTTTCAGAAGCTTCTGATTATAAGAGTATCCTGTATGGAGAAAGGTTCCGTTTCACTTATAAAAATTTACAGAAGCAATTGCTGTTTTATGGAAATATATGTTGGTTAATGGAAAATAAAATGATAGTACTGATTGGCGCAGGTAATAACCCGATGGTTGGCATGACCGCGGATTTTGCTGTCTCTATCGAAGAAACTGTAATTTTATCCGAAGGATTTACAGATTTTTCAGAAAAAAAAACCGTACCAACCATAAAAGGTCGGTACGGTCAATTATATATTTATGTCATTTACTTAGAACTTGCCAGCCTGAGCAGCCTCTTCAATGCTAACAGCAACAGCCACGGTCATGCCGACCATCGGATTGTTACCTGCGCCAATCAGACCCATCATCTCAACGTGAGCCGGAACGGAAGAAGAACCAGCGAACTGAGCGTCAGAGTGCATACGTCCCATGGTATCTGTCATACCGTAGGAAGCAGGGCCTGCTGCCATGTTATCAGGATGAAGTGTACGACCTGTACCACCGCCGGAAGCAACGGAGAAGTATTTCTTACCCTGCTCGATGCATTCCTTCTTGTAGGTACCTGCAACGGGATGCTGGAATCTCGTGGGGTTGGTGGAGTTACCGGTAATGGAAACGTCAACACCTTCTTTGTGCATGATAGCAACGCCTTCACAAACATCGTTAGCACCGTAGCAGTTAACCTTTGCGCGAAGTCCTTCGGAATAGGATTTGCGGTATACTTCCTTTACAGTGTTGGTGTAAGGATCATATTCTGTCTCAACGAAAGTAAATCCGTTGATTCTGGAGATAATCTGAGCTGCATCTTTTCCAAGGCCGTTCAGGATAACTCTTAAGGGTTTCTTACGAACCTTGTTTGCTTTCTCTGCGATACCGATAGCGCCTTCAGCTGCTGCGAAGGACTCATGTCCAGCCAGGAAGCAGAAGCATTCTGTTTCTTCTTCAAGAAGCATCTTTCCAAGGTTACCATGGCCAAGGCCTACTTTACGGGTATCAGCAACGGAACCGGGAATACAGAAAGCCTGAAGTCCTTCGCCGATTGCTGCAGCTGCGTCAGCTGCTCTCTTGCAGCCCTTCTTAATTGCAATTGCAGCGCCTACAATGTAAGCCCAGCAAGCATTTTCAAAGCAGATAGGCTGGATTTTCTTAACCTGGTCATATACGTCAAGTCCAGCGTCTTTTGTGATTTTTTCAGCTTCTTCAAGGGAAGCGATGCCGTAGCTGTTCAGTACGGCATTGATTTTATCAATACGTCTTTCATATGATTCAAATAAAGCCATTTTCGCTACCTCCTCTTATTCTTTTCTCGGGTCGATGATCTTAACTGCATCAGCAACACGGCCGTACTGACCTTTTGCTTTTTCATAAGCTGTGTTCGGATCGTCGCCCTGCTTGATAAAGTCTGTCATTTTTCCAAGGCTTACGAACTGGTAGCCGATAATCTGATCTTCTTCGTCAAGAGCGATGCCTGTTACATAGCCTTCTGCCATTTCCAGATAACGAGGGCCTTTCTTCAGAGGTACCATACATAGTACCAACCTGGCTTCTTAAGCCCTTTCCAAGGTCTTCCAGGCCTGCACCTACAGGAAGTCCGTCCTCAGAGAATGCACTCTGGGTTCTGCCGTATGCGATCTGTAAGAACAGTTCTCTCATTGCGGTGTTGATTGCGTCACATACCAGGTCGGTATTCAGAGCTTCCAGAACGGTTAAGCCCGGAAGAATCTCTGCTGCCATAGCTGCGGAGTGGGTCATACCGGAGCAGCCGATGGTCTCAACCAGCGCCTCCTGGATGATACCTTCCTTTACGTTCAGTGTCAGCTTGCAGGCACCCTGCTGAGGAGCACACCAGCCTACACCGTGTGTCAGACCGGAAATGTCTTTTACTTCTTTGGATTTTACCCATTTTGCTTCTTCAGGGATCGGAGCACAGCCGTGAGCAACGCCTTGTGCTACTGGACACATTTCTTCAACTTCTTTTGAATAGATCATGTGAAAACTCCTTTCGATATGTAGATTGTATTAGCAAACAGTGCGGCGCCGTATGGTAAAGCGCCTTATTGATAACAAAATACCTCTGCGGCAAAAAGGCCGCAAAAATACCTGTCCCTAATCGCTCGTATTATTTTCTCATATTTCATCTTAAAAATCCAGCCTTTTTGAAAAAATTTGTCAAAGAATTGTCGAAGTGGTAAAAATAAGCGTATCCGATGCTTATGAGGGCTTCGGATACGCTTATAAAATCCACATTTCTGTTATCAGTTCAACATCATCCGGTCATAAACGACCGAACCAACTTTTCTGTTATCAGTTCAACATCATCCGGTCGCAAACGACCGAACCAACGTTATTGTTATCAGTTCAACATCATTCGGTCGTTGGCGAATTCTCCGCCGCTGGCCTGTTCGAATTTCTTCAGGAGGTCTGATACCTGAAGCTTCTTCTTCTCTTCTCCTGACACGTCATAGATAACTCTTCCTTCATGCATCATGATAAGGCGGTTTCCGTGAGCAATGGCATCCTTCATATTATGGGTAATCATCAGGGTGGTCAGGTGATCCCTGTCAACGATCTTTTCCGTGATATCCAGAACCTTTGCCGCTGTTTTCGGATCAAGCGCCGCCGTATGCTCGTCAAGGAGCAGAAGTCTGGGCTTTTTCAGGGTTGCCATAAGCAGAGTCAGCGCCTGGCGCTGGCCTCCGGAAAGGAGGCCGACCTTGCTGGTCATGCGGAATTCCAGTCCGAGCTCCAGAATTTTCAGCTGTTCCTGATACTCTTCTCTTTCCTTCTGCGTAATTCCCAGCCTGAGGGTGCGGTGGCCTCCCCGCCGTGCCGCCAGTGCCAGATTTTCTTCTATCTGCATATTGGCGGCAGTTCCCGTCATCGGGTCCTGAAACACGCGCCCCAGATATTTGGCCCGTTTATATTCCGGCAGCTTGGTCACATCGATGCCGTCTATGCTTATTGTACCCGCGTCTGCATAAAAAACACCTGCCACTGCATTGAGCATCGTTGACTTTCCTGCCCCGTTTCCGCCAATGACGGTTACAAAGTCTCCTTCCTGAAGCTCAAGGGAAAGGCCGTTCAGCGCTGTTTTCTCATTAATCGTACCCGCATTGAAGGTTTTGGTAATATCTGTTAGCTTAAGCACGGGAAGCACCTCCTTTTTTTACCGTCTTTTTGGAATATCTGTCCTTCAGGTAAGGGATTGCCAGGAACAGAGCCACAACCAGGGCTGAGAACAGCTTCAGATCGTTGGAATTCAGGCCCAGCCACAGAACCACCTGCAGAACGATATAGTAGATAATTGCTCCCAGGGCTGCCGAAAACAGCTTGAAAGCAAAGTTCCCGCGGACACGGCTGAAGATTACTTCACCGATAATAACAGCCGCCAGGCCGATAACGATAGCGCCCCGTCCCATATTTACATCCGCAAAGCCCTGATACTGGGCATAAAGCGCACTGGCAAAAGCAACGATTCCGTTGGAAAGCATAAGTCCCAGGATTTTACAGAAATCCGTATTGATTCCCTGTGCCCTGGACATATTCGGGTTGGAGCCGGTGGCGCGGATGGAGCATCCAAGCTCAGTACCGAAAAACCAGTAAAGTAAAGCGATCAGTACAATAAGAATTACGATACAAATCAGTATTGTATTTTTATAAAAAGGAACGCCCTTTATGTAGCGCAGTGAAACCAGCAGGGAATACTTATCCACGCTGACTGCCTGATTGGAGCTGTTGGCAAGAATTCTCAGGTTAATGGAATAAAGGCCGAGCTGGGTCAGTATTCCTGCAAGAATTGCCGGGATTCCCATGGCCGTATGAAAAATTCCCGTAACCAGTCCGGCAAGCGCCCCTGCCAGAACCGCGCATAAGAGGGAAAGGCCGATGGAATGTCCGCTTCGTATCATCATAATACAGACAGCGCCTCCGGTGGCCATTGTTCCATCCACTGTCAGGTCCGCCAGATCCAGTATCTTGTAGGTAATATAAACCCCGATTGCCATAATGCCCCAGATCAATCCCTGGGCGCAGGCGCCTGGCAGCGCGTTAAAGAGCGACATGATATTCACTTCATTTTACCTCCGCGTATCTTTTTAATTAAGCCTCTTTGGACTTTTCTTCATTTTTAGGGCTTTTACGTATTTTCACAGCCAAATATATATATTTATAACAGGAAAAAATATGATCTTCATCTCCAACTATAGAGTACGACAAAAAGCGGTAAAAAAGCAGGGCTTTTTTAACCGCTTCTGTACGTAAGGAACTAAATCCGTTCCCCAGTTCACCGCAGATGGCTGCGGGGATGTACTTTATGTTAGAAACATAGGTTATTCGGCTTTGATGGCAACATAGTCATCAGGCACTGTAATATTCAGTTCTTTGCAGATTGCTTCATTGTATTCCTTGGTTACATTGGGAGCGGATTCAATCGCCATGGTTGTAATGTCAGCGCCGTTTACAAGAATATCCACTGCCATCTCGCCGGCTTTATATCCGATATCGTAATAGTTGATAGACAGGGTGGCCACGCCGCAGCCCTTGCAGATTCCTTCTTCACCGGCGATGACGGGAACGCCTGCGGGCAGACATACATTATTGATAACCTCTGTATTGGAAGCAGCCGTATTGTCTGTGGGGACATAGATTACATCACACTCTCCCGCCGCATTGGTGGTTACGGAAGCGATATCATTGGAGTCTGCGAAGGTGTAGGTCTTGCAGGTATATCCCAGCCCTTCCAGATGTTCCTGGATGGTGTTTGCCTGATATACGGAATTGGCTTCTGCAGAGCAGTAAAGCAGGCCGACAGTTTTGGCATCTGGGAAAAGCTCATTCAGCATGGCTGCCTGTTCCTTCAGGGGAGCCAGATCGGATGTTCCGGAGATATTCTTGCCGGTGGTTCCTGTCCACTCGTCAATTTCCAGCGCGGTCGCATAGTCTGTGATGGAGGTTCCAAGAATCGGAATGGTTCCGGTCCCTGCCGCTGCTGCCTGAAGGGAAGCTGTTGCGTTTGCCAGAATCAGATCCACGTCTGCAGAAACAAACTGATTGATAATGGTTGCGCAGGTCGCGGAATCACCGGAAGCATTCTGCTCGTCAAATTCCACGTTATCCTCGCCAAGCTTTTCTATCATGGCTTCCTTGAAGCCTTTTGTTGCGGCGTCAAGCGCTTCGTGCTGCAAAAGCTGGCAGATACCGATCCTGTATACTTTATCCGAATCGGTCTGCGCTGCGGGCGCTTCACTGTCGGCTGCCGCCTGGCTTTCCGCAGGTGCCTGGACCGACTCCTGTACAGCCGGCTCCGAAGCCGTGGAAGCAGCATTCTGTGCACTGCTGCCGCAGCCGGCCAGCATGGCTGCCGTCATTGTTAAAACGGTTGCTACTGCTAATAACCTTTTCATAACTTTTTCCTCTTTTCTATGTATCTTTTACAGTTCGACGCTTTAGCGCGTGCAAGCATTAACGCGTCTAACAGTAACTATACACGAAAATAAGGCTTTCGTCAATAATAATTTCAATATTTCGTATATGGCCCGCAATATTTTGTAGCAGCTCATTTATTGAAGCTGTTATAAAATTTACCACTTATTCAAAAAAACAAATCATGTATTCCCCATAAAAATGGCAATCAAAAAAAGCGGGCAGATGCTCCACCCGCTTTTTTGATATATAAATATCCGGTTAATTCCATTGAAATTACTGTTTATCCGCCGTTTGCCAGTACTTACTGTCTGTCCGTACCAGCCTGTGTGCCACGTTTTTCGGATATTTCCGTTCTGGTTTTATAAATGCTGTTGGCAGGTACAAAGCCCCTTACCATAGAGGTGGGATAAATATTGCTGTCCCTGCCGATTACTGTTCCGGGATTCAGGACGGAATTACAGCCGACCTCCACATTATCGCCCAGCATGGCACCGAATTTCTTCAGGCCCGTATGGAATTCCTCTCCATTGCATCTGACTACAACGAGGGTTTTATCGCTCTTTACATTGGAGGTAATGGAACCGGCTCCCATGTGTGATTTAAAGCCGAGAATGCTGTCTCCCACATAATTATAATGGGGAACCTGCACCTTATTGAACAGGATTACATTTTTAAGCTCAGTGGAATTGCCTACCACGGCTCCTTTTCCAACGATGGCGCTGCCCCTGATAAAGGCACAGTGGCGGATCTCCGCTTCCTCGTCCACGATGGCCGGACCGTTGATATAAGCGGTGGGCGCAACTTTGGCAGATTTTGCAATCCACACATCCTCTCCGATTTTGTTGAATTTATCTGCAGGAAGCGTATTTCCCAGTTGTATGATAAAAGCCTTGATTTTCGGTAATGCCTCCCAGGGATAGGTAAGGCCCTCAAATAAAGGCGCTGCAATCGTTTCATTCAAGTTATACAGATTTATGATTTTACATTCTTCCATGTCTGCTCCTTACTGTGTCCGTGACACTCGCTGCCTGCTTACACGCTGCCTGCTGCCCCCGGCCCGGTCAGGCTTCCTTCGCCTCCGGTTTCTTTCCGGCAGCCGCCCTGGAGGGCTGCTTCGTGTAATACTTTGAATTTTCCTCAAACTGCCTGTACAGAATCTGTTGATTGTTCAGCTGCTTCACGATGTTGGTTCTGCGTCCAACAAAATCGGTCAGCTTTTTCATATACTCCTGTGATGTAATCGTGCCGTCCGCTACCATGGTCAGGCCTTTTTCCCAGCTGGCCGTAAGTGCCGGATTCAGCAGCGGCCTGATGGAATCGGATACCACGTCATAAATCATTTCCCCCATCTGCGTGGGCGTGATGATCTGTGTTTTTTTATTCAGGTCAAGATACTGGATGGATACCAGCTTCTTCAGGATCTCCGCCCTTGTGGCGCTGGTCCCGATACCGCTTCCCTTAATCTGGGCGCGAAGTTCGTCATCTTCAATGAACTGGCCGGCGTTTTCCATCGTCAGGATCATGGTTCCTGAATTATAGCGCTTTGGCGGGGATGTCTCCCCTTCCTTGATCTCCAGGCCCTCATTTACAAGCGGCGTGCCTTTTTTCAGCCCCTGGAGTATTTTCAGGAAGGCGGCATCGCATTTCACATCCTCCTGTGCGCCGTCTTTCTCCTCATTTCTGTTCTCTGCATTTGCAGGAACGTCTTCTTTTTTCCTGGAAAAAGAGAACTGGCTCACCTTCAGGTAGCCTTCCTCCGTCAGCACCCTGAAGCTGGCAAAAAAACGCTCTCCCTTCATAATACTGACCAGGGATACCTTCTGATATACCGCAGGCGGATAAAAAATACTTAAAAACCGTCTCACGATAATTTCATAAACCTTTGCGGCCGTGGCTGAAACGCTTTTCAGCGCCCCCAGTCCCTGTCCGGTAGGAATAATCGCATAGTGATCCGTAATCTGTTTATCATTGACGTATCTTGTTTTGGCAATTCCCTGATAGCTTTTGCTTTCCAGAATCTGCGCCGCAAAGGGGGCAACGGAACTGATTCCCCGAAGCCCGCTGATATTTTTGCTGATTTCCTTTGCAACAGCGGTGGAAAGCACACGGGCATCCGTTCTCGGATAGGTAGTCAGCTTTTTTTCATAAAGCTCCTGGACGATCCGCAGTGTCTCATCCGGGCTGATTTTAAAATATTTGGAGCAGTCATTCTGAAGCTCTGCCAGATTATACAAAAGCGGCGGATTCTTCTGTTCTTTCTTCCGCTCGATTTTATCCACAACGGGAATTTCCCTGGGCTCCTCCTCCAGGAAATTTATCAGCTTCTGCGCTTCTTCCTTATCCTTAAAGCCATTTTCCTTATACAGTAAGGGCGACTGGAACCATCTGGAGCCTTCCACTGCCCTCCATTCTCCCTCAAAGCTGCGGCTGCCGTTCTCAGAGGCCGCCAAAGAAGCACTTGCCTGGTTGTCCTTCGCCTGGCAGGCAATGGAAAAGCGCCCGGTTACCCTGTAAAACGGCGTCTTCACAAACTGCCGGATTTCCCGCTCGCGGTTTACCACCATTCCCAGGACACAGGTCATTACCCGGCCTACGGAAATAACGGCTTTATCTCTTTTCAGGTAGTTCTTCACCGGTGTGCCGTATTTCAGGGTCAGGACTCGGGAAAAATTGATACCCATCAGATAATCTTCCTTGGCGCGCAGATAAGCCGCATCGCAAAGGCTGTCATAGGCAGAAAGATCCTTGGCTTCCCGGATGCCTCTGAGAATCTCTTCCTCTGTCTGGGAATCAATCCAGACCCGGCGGCGTTCCTTGCCATGGACGCCGGCCTGCCTTTCCACCAGACGGTAGATATATTCTCCCTCCCGTCCGGAGTCGGTACAGACATAAATTCTGGTGACATCGGCCCGGTTCAGCAGGCCGCTCACAATGTCAAACTGCTTCTGGACGCCGGGAATTACTTCATATTTATATTCCTCCGGAATAAAAGGCAGCGTTTTTAACGTCCACCTTTTTAATTCCGGGTCATAAGCATCCGGGTAGCTCATGGTTACCAGATGTCCGACACACCATGTGACGATGGCCTCGTTTGATTCCATGTAGCCGTCCCGGTTGCTCATATTGTATTTTAAAGCTTTTGCAAATTCGCGGGCAACACTGGGTTTTTCCGCAATAAATAAATCTTTGCCCAAATCATACCTCTTTTTTCAGGGCTTATTTTTTAGTAATATATCCCTGTGCTTTCAGCAGTTCCGCACACAGAACGGCTCCGCCTGCTGCTCCACGGACCGTATTATGGGAAAGTCCGATGAACTTCCAGTCATAAACCGTATCTTCACGGAGACGTCCCACGGAAATCCCCATGCCCTTTTCATAATCCACATCCAGGGAAACCTGCGGACGGTTATCTTCCTCCAGATACTGGATGAACTGCTTCGGTGCGCTGGGAAGCTCCAGCTCCTGAGGCAGGCCTTTGAAATTCACAAGCTTTTCAATCAGCTGCTCTTTGGTGGGCTTCTTGTTAAACTTCACGAAAACAGCGGCCGTATGTCCATTGAGTACGGGGACGCGGATACACTGGCAGGTGATCACCGGGCTTGTCGCCGGAACGATGACGCCGTCTTCAATTTTACCCCAGATACGGAGAGGTTCCTTTTCACTCTTTTCTTCTTCTCCACCAATATAGGGAATGATGTTTCCAACCATCTCCGGCCAGTCCTTAAAGGTCTTTCCGGCGCCGGAAATCGCCTGATAGGTGGTGGCTACCACTTCTGTAGGCTCGAATTCCTTCCAGGCGGTCAGCACGGGGGCATAGCTCTGGATGGAGCAGTTGGGCTTTACGGCAACAAAGCCTCTTGTGGTTCCCAGGCGCTTCTTCTGGAAATCTATTACCTTCATGTGCTCCGGATTGATTTCCGGCACTACCATGGGAACATCCGGGGTCCAGCGGTGTGCGCTGTTGTTGGATACCACAGGGGTTTCCGTTTTCGCATATTCCTCTTCAATCTTCTTGATCTCTTCCTTTGTCATATCAACGGCGCTGAAAACAAAATCCACCTGAGCGGCAACCTTTTCCACTTCGTTGACATTCATAACCACGATTTTCTTAACCGCTTCCGGCATGGGAGTGGTCATTTTCCATCTGTCACCCACGGCATCCTCATAAGTTTTGCCTGCGGATCTGGGACTTGCAGCAATTGTGGTCACTTCAAACCAGGGATGATTCTCCAGCAGGGATATAAAACGCTGTCCCACCATACCTGTTCCGCCTAAAATACCTACCTTCAGTTTCTCACTCATTTTTTCTCTCCTCATCTTTCTTCTATATATATTCTAAATGTAACTGTTTAGGACGGTGTATCTCCTTAAATGTGGTTTAAGAATGCCATTCTTCCTTCAGGTATTCCCTGTTAACACGGATGACTTCCTTCATGGCCTCCATACCGGGCGCTCCCAGTGTCAGCCTTTTTTCCACGCAGGTTTTCAGTGATACCGCATCGAAAATATCTTCCTCAAATACAGGGCTGACGTTTTTGAGTTCCTCCAGGCTTAAGCTGTCAATGCTGGTATTCTTCTCAATGCAGTACAGCACCAGCCTGCCAATAATGCCGTGGGCATCCCGGAAGGGCACGCCTTTTCCCACAAGATAATCGGCGGCGTCCGTGGCATTGGTGAAGCCGTTTACCGCGCTCTTTTCCATGACGGCTTTGTTAAAGCGCATGGTCTTTACCATTCCGTTAAAAAGGATCAGGCAGTTCTTTACTGTATCTATGGCGTCAAAGGTCAGTTCCTTGTCTTCCTGCATGTCTTTGTTATAGGCGAGAGGAATTCCCTTCATTGTTGTCAGAATAGAAACAAGCGCTCCGTAAACACGTCCGGTCTTGCCTCTTGTCAGCTCAGCAATGTCCGGATTCTTCTTCTGTGGCATGATGCTGCTGCCGGTAGAATAGGCGTCGTCGATCTCCACAAATCGATATTCATTGGAGTTCCAGGTGATTATCTCCTCTGAAAAACGGCTTAAGTGCATCATCACCGTGGAAAGCGCTGATAAAAACTCTATCAGATAGTCTCTGTCAGAAACGGAATCCATGCTGTTTAACGTAGGACCCGCGAACCCCAGCAGGGAAGCCGTCATACTGCGATCCAGCGGATAGGTGGTACCCGCCAGAGCGCCGGCTCCCAGAGGGCAGTAATTCATGCGCGCATAAATATCCTTCATCCGAAGCCTGTCTCTTTTAAACATTTCAAAGTAAGCTCCCAGATGGTGTGCCAGCGTGGTAGGCTGCGCCTTCTGCATATGGGTGAAGCCTGGCATATAGGTATCCAGGTTCTCTTCCATCAGCGTTATCAGCGTTTCCAGCAGGTCCTTCAGGCAGCCGTCGATTTCCAGCAGCTCCTGACGCACATACAGCCTCATATCCAGAGCTACCTGATCGTTTGCGGCTCCTTCCGGTGTGAAGCTTCTTTCCGGCATCCCCGATCCGGTCAATCAGGTTTGCTTCCACAAAGCTGTGGATATCCTCATATTCTTCGGTAATCACAAGACGTCCCTCTTCCACATCCCTGCGGATGCCGGTCAGGCCCTCCGTGATTGCTTCCTTCTCTTCCTCCGTCAGGATTCCCTGCTCCTTAAGCATCGCCGCATGGGCAATGCTTCCTTCAATATCCTGTGCGAAAAACCTTTTGTCAAAATTAATAGACGCATTGAACTGATATGCCAGCCTGTCCGTTTCCTTGGTAAAACGTCCGCCCCAGAGCTGTGCCATAAACATCCTCCATTCCGCCAAAAATCCGGCCTTTTATTCGATAAAAAATGACCTTAAAAATCAATTTAAAAATGATACTACCATAAAATGAACTTTATTGCAATAAAGTTTTCTTATCAAACGCCAGTATCTTCCGCAGACAGACAAAAAGCACCAGACCTGATGCCACAGTAAAGACAGCGGCCGCACTCCGGCGATTCCATAGCTGATTGTTCTCCTCTCCCAGCGTCATTGCCACAGAGGCCAGATTGGACACGGCATGGACCAGAAACGCCGCCAAAAAACCGCCGCATTTTTCATAGGCCGCCGCCAGCACAAGCCCCAGTCCCGCCGCGTAGATCGCCTGAACCGGCCGAAGGTGGTAAATTCCAAAAAAAAGGGCAGTTATCAAAGCAGCCGCTCCAAAGCCCACTTCCTCCCTAAGCCTGCCGTATCCCAGCTCACGGAAAACCAGCTCCTCCGCAAAAGGAATCAGGAGACAGGAAAGCAGCAGCTGTTCCCAGACTGCGCTGCCGTAGATAAGCTCCGCCATCCCGTCATACATTCCGGACGCGCTTTCCAGCCCGGTGAGAATCAATAAGCCGTTAAGCGTAATGCATACCGAGATCCCCGCAGGGATGAGAAGCCAACCGCAGCCCAGGGCCTTTCCTCCCCAAAACAGCCTGTCCGTCAGGCCCTTTCCTTTTTGCAGACGTTCCCAGGCGAGCAGGGTAAGGATTGCTGCAGCTGCGCCAATCCCCGTCACCTCCAGCACGGAAAAACTGTGGGGACAGGAGAATGCAGCAGCTCCCAATGCCGCCAGGAACCATAGAAAAGGCCATAACAACCCCCACATAAGCTTCAAGCCCCGCATATATGCAGTCCCCCTTACATAAGCCGACAAAAAGCTGGCTTTTTCTTTTTATTTTACCATTTTCCCCTGTTTTCTTCCACCGAAAAAATACCGGGAAGGAACCATTTCCCCCCGGTTTCATATGATATGTTATATAACTGACCGGACCTGGATTGCCGCTGTGGGACCTGCCGCTTCCTTTCCCGGCCAGATTGGAGGATTGACATGGAAGATATCATACTCTCATTGAAAAATATAGCATTCTCCTATCACAGCCTGAATGGAGAAATAAAAGCACTCAACAATATATCCTTTTCGGTCAAAACCGGAGAATTCCTGGCCATCGTCGGTCCCAGCGGCTGCGGAAAATCCACGATTTTATCACTTATTGCCGGATTGCTTCAGCCTGAATCCGGCGATATTACTTTTTATACAAAGGATCCTCAGGACAAAAAGCCCGGCATCGGGTATATGCTTCAGCACGACCACCTGTTTGAATGGCGGGATATTTATAAAAACGTTATGCTGGGCCTGGAGATCAATAAGCAGATGACGCCTGAGAAGAAGGAAAAGGTTCTTGCCATGGTGGATGATTACGGGCTTACACCGTTCCTTCACAAGAAGCCCAGCGAGCTTTCAGGGGGGCTGAAGCAGCGGGCCGCACTGGTGCGCACCCTGGCTTTGGAGCCGGAAATACTGCTGCTTGACGAACCCTTCAGCGCCCTGGATTACCAGACGCGCCTGACCGTATCGGCTGATATCTGCCGCATTATACGTTCCGCCGGGAAAACAGCCATCCTGATCACTCATGATCTTTCGGAAGCCGTCAGCCTCGCAGAACGAGTCATTGTACTGAGCAACCGGCCCGCCCGGGTTAAGGCGGAAATTCCCATCCATCTGACCCTGAAGGACGACTCTCCGCTGGCCTCCAGAAATGCGCCTGAATTCAAGGATTATTTTAATCTGCTATGGGAGGAACTGACAGATGAATCATAAAAATAAAATGAAAAATATGACTCCGGCAGAACTTTCCGCGTCTGCCCAGGAGCGTTTTGTTGCTGATCACAGAAGGCACCACAGAATGGTGACCTTCATGCGTTTTTTTATCCTGCTTGTATTCCTGGCTGTCTGGGAGCTGTGCGCTGATTTGAAAATCATCGACTCCTTTTTCTTTTCCAGTCCCAGCCGGGTGGTTACCTGTTTTATTACTATGCTGCAGAAGAACTCCTTATGCATGCATATTGGAGTAACGCTGTATGAAACCATTTTAAGCTTTCTGCTGGTATTCGGCTTCAGCATGCTGTGCGCCACCCTGCTGTGGTATTCCTCCAGGCTGACGGAAATTCTGGAGCCTTATCTGGTGGTGCTTAACAGCCTTCCCAAATCCGCCCTGGCGCCGCTTCTTATCGTGTGGCTGGGAACCGGAATGAACACGATTATCGTAGCCGGTATTTCCGTTGCTATCTTCGGCGCCATTATCAATCTTTACACCGGCTTCCGTCAGGTGGATGAGGAAAAAATCAAACTGATTTACACCCTGGGCGGGAACCGGAGGGATACACTTTTTAAGGTGGTGCTTCCCGGTTCCATTCCTATTATTCTGAGCACCATGAAGGTGAATATCGGTCTTGCCCTTGTGGGTGTAATCATCGGGGAATTCCTGGCGGCAAGAAGAGGGCTTGGTTATCTGATCATTTATGGAAGCCAGGTCTTCCAGCTGAATATGGTAATTACTTCTATTATTATACTCTGTATTATTGCCATGGGACTTTATCAGATGATTCAGTGGCTGGAGCATTATTATAAAAAGAAATGATAAAAGAAAGGCCGTACAGCTTTGGTGTGCTGTATGGCCTTTCCTGTATTTTTCGACGGATGCATTTTCAGGACGGATTTTCCTTCGCTGCAAACCTACATAAAATTTTTCCCTTCGCTGTAAAGCTGTACAAAAATGGGCTTTCTAAAGCCTGGTGTCCCACCTGCCGCAGAATACATTTTCCTGGTAACGTCCTTTGAATTCTGATTTTCCCATAATCTTTTCTATCGCGGCTTCCATAACTGTTTCGGAATCAAGATAGGCATTGATATAGGTCCTGGCCATCGGTACATCAATGAGGTGGTTGGGAAAGCCAAGCGATAAAAAGATGGTGGGGATCTGTGAGACATACCAGGGCTGATCCGCAGGTGAGGCCCATTTGACACGCATCGAATTATACTGGGCAAAGCCTGTCACATGGAGGGCGACAATGCAGGCATCGTATTTTGCCTGGAAATCCTCCATTTTCCCTTTTCCCTGAGGCGTCTGGGCATCCACCTGGAAGCCCTGCTGCTGTAACAGGCGGATCAGCTGTTCTTTTACTTCCTCACTGTTGTCCTTGATCAGCTTGCCGGCCACCACCATGCCTTCTTCGCCGCCGATAAATACAAGCTTCAGCCGCCTGCTTTTTTCAGGGGTCAGCGGAAGGATGCTTTGGGTATCCTTTACCAGTGTAATGAACTGATCCGCAGCCTTTTTCTCTATCCAGCGGTGTTCCCTGCAGCCCACAACCTCCAGTGCATCCCTGGGAGGCATAAGGGTGCCTTCCGCCTGCTTACGGTGGAGGCCGATGGCTGCTTTTACGCCCAGGATCCTGTAAAGAGCATCCTTCAGCCTTTCTTCCGTGATGATACCGCTGCGATAGCCCTCCAGCATATAGCCGAAGTCTTCTTCGGGATCATTAAAAAAGAGGAAGCAGTCACAGCCTGCGGCAATTGCCCTCGGCACCTGTTCCTTTCTCGGCATGGCGGCGAACATGCCTATCATATGGGACGCATCTGTTACAACCAGGCCATGGAACTGCATTTTTTCCTTTAAAAGCACGGTAATAAGCTCAGGCGACAGTGTGGCCGGTAAAATCTCTTCATTTTTCAGGCCGGGATGGAGTTCCCTTTGGTAGGAAGGCAGGGCAATGTGGCCTGCCATAATAGTCATTACACCGTCGTCTATCAGTTCCTGGTATACTCTGCCGAAGGTATTGTCCCACTGCGTACAGGAAAGATCATTGATACCCATAAGCAGATGCTGATCGTTCTCTTCCGTCCCATCTCCGGGAAAATGCTTGCAGCAGGTAGCGAAGCCTTTTTCCTTTGCGCCGCGCATAAAAGCCTTTGCATAGCGTATGGTATCCTCCGGGCTGTCATTGAAGGCCCTTGTCTGCACAATGGTATTTCTCCAGTTAAAAAGCAGATCCACAACCGGGGCAAAATTCCAGTTGCAGCCCACGGCAGCGGATTCGGAAGCGCCTACAGTGGACATTTCATAGGCCAGCTCCTCAGAATCCGCTGCGGCGACCGCAGCTCCGTTTGCAACCGCGGTCCCGCCCTCAATTCCGCCGTTTCCTCCGGCTTCACAGTTGGAGGCTATTAAAAGAGGAATTTTGGTATTTTCCTGAAGTATCCGGTTCTGTTCATACAGTTCTTCCTTAGGCGCATTGTGATAACGGATTGCTCCCACATGGAAACGGTCAAGAACCGATTTCATGACTGCTGGATCGCGGTTGGTTACCATATATACAAACAGCTGGCCGATTTTTTCCTCTGTGGTCATGCCGGCTATGGTTTCCTCCACCCATTTAATATCTTCCTCTTTCAGGTAGAAGGGTTTTTCTTTCAAATTTACCATGTTTCCTTTATCCTTTCATAACTGCGCAGCAATTTCACAGTTACATCCTTTCCATATTATGCTTTGCCTTTCAGATTGTCATGAAACAGGGCTGTCAGTTCTTCCTGGTACGTCCCGGCATAGCTCCCCTGCAGGAATTTGGGCAGCGCCTGCGTGCGAAAGCGTTCCCAGCTGGCCGTTTCCTGTTTTACAAGAACAGGGTAAAAAAGCACGTTGTTTGCCAGGGCCGCTTTTTCGTCCCCGGGGGCATCTCCCAGCATCAGGACATTTTCCGGAAAATATCCTTTTTTTATGAGTTCGCCGATACAGAAGGCTTTGGAACCGTCATCCTGCGTGAGGAGGACATCCGTCATGGGGGCAAGCCCACAGCGCTGCCATTCTTCCTCCACCGCTTTTTTGTTGGCAGAAGATACGACGGCAATATCCGCTTCCCTGTGAGCCGCCTCCAGCGCTTCCTTTACTCCGGGAAAGGGCTGAAGCTCGTCCAGAGGCAGGGCTGCAATCTGTTCGTTTACCTTTCGTGACCAGGAAAGTGCTTTTTCCAGTATTTGAATTTCTTTCTGGTCTTCTTTTCCCCTGCTGTCCGCGATTTTCTTTTCCAGCGCCCTGTTGGAAAGCTCGTGTGAAGAAGCAGTCCATGAAAGCAGCCTGTCAATTCCGGGAATATGCCGATAGCTGCGGTCCGCTTCCTCCAGGGCTATCGAAAGCCCCTGGAAACGGTTGATTCCACGGGTCATGGAATACAGATTCGTGTTGTTCCAGCGTTGAAGGATTTCCTCCTGCCAGGGGGTAAGGGACCACTCTTCCACCATGGCAGGCCCGAAGCACCGAAAATGCTTGATATCCATGGTATCCATAGCACAGCCGTCGGAATCTACACAGATGAGATGGGAATGTTTGGAGGTGAGATGCATGTTTGTGTCCTTTCCCGGACGATGTCCGCATACCTCTGCTTTAAAAAGCAGAAGCTTTCGTATTTAATATTTCCAGCAGGAAACGGAAATATGCTGAAACTGCGGTTTTTCCAGTCCCGGCCGTTTTACGAAAACATTATGGGAAACTATCGGATACCCCAACAGAAAATATACAAACAGAATGTTCTGAAAGTGTTTTTTTATTAGTTTACTGACAATATGTCATGGCTTCTTACAACCTGTATCCATATTGGCACTTTTCTTTGCACATTCTGCTTCATTTACTGTAGCACTATGGAGTTTTTTCAGAAATTTTGCTATTCTTATGCCATAATTATTAATATAGGGGGATTATATATGAGCGACACAAAATTTACTTTACTTACAGTCAGCTCTCTGGATAAAATTTTTCCGGATGAGCCGTTCCAGCCGCAGACTCCATGTACCGGCGCCGCCATGTTTCTGAATGAGCGTTTTTCTTTTCAGGCCGCCTATTGCCTGGAAGGCCCGCAGATTCTTCACGCAAACGTGGCGCTGTCCGGTTCCCTGAAGGATGAAGTTGTATTCAGACAGACGGGGCTTGTACCCAGTGAGCTTCCGATTTTTCCGGAGGCGGATGATTTTCTACTGCGTACTACGCCCGGACTGTATCCGGATCCTCTCTATCCGGTAAAGGAGCCCCTCACGTTGATACCCGGACAATGGCGTGGCCTGTGGTTTACGGTTCCGGCAGAATGTACGCTTCCGGCAGGAAGCTATGATCTTACTATCACCTTTACCCGTGATGATGGAGCTGTTCTCGGTAGCTGTACCTTTACTGTGGAACGTCTGGATGCCCGTCTTCCGGAGCAGACGCTGCTTCATACGGAATGGTTCCATACAGACTGTATTGCTGACTGGTACAAAACTCCTGTTTTCAGTGAAGAATACTGGACGCTTGTTGAAAAATACATGAAGGAAGCTGCAAAATATGGTATCAACATGCTTCTGACGCCTCTTTTCACCCCTCCGCTGGATACGGCTCCGGGAGGAGAACGCACAACGGTGCAGCTGATAGATGTATCTCTTTCGGACGGTACCTATACCTTCAATTTCGAAAAACTGGAACGCTGGCTTTCCCTTTGTGAACGCAGTGGTATCCGTTATATGGAGTTCTCCCATCTTTTCACACAGTGGGGAGCAGGACATGCGCCTAAAATTATGGCAAAGGTTGCAAACACAGGGGAAGGGATGCAGGGAAAAGAGACGGTAAAGCAGATATTCGGCTGGGCTACGGATGCGGCGAGTGATGAGTACAGGGAATTTCTGGAAGCATTCCTGCCTGGGCTGATGGAATTTATTGATGGGCATCAGCTGCGCGGGCGCTGCTATTTCCATGTTTCAGACGAGCCCTCCAGGCAGCATATTCCCGCCTACCTGTATGCGAAAAAGCTTCTGGAGTCCCAGATTGACGGCCTTCCCATTATGGATGCGCTGTCGGACTATGAATTTTATGCCCAGGGGCTGGTGGGTATTCCTGTATGCAGCAATAACCATATTGAACCATTTCTGGAGAATAAGGTTCCCGGCCTTTGGACCTACTATTGCTGCGGGCAGTATCAGGAGGTGTCCAACCGCTTCTTCTGTATGCCGTCACAGAGAAACAGGATTCTCGGTATCCAGCTTTATAAATTCAGTATCCGGGGCTTTTTGCAGTGGGGCTTTAATTTCTGGAATGCTTCGCTTTCCCGCTACCGCATTAATCCTTACTGCGTTACCGACGCTGCCTGCGCATTTCCTTCAGGCGATGCCTTCCTTGTTTATCCCGGCGAGGACGGCCCGGTGGCTTCCATACGGGCTGAGGTGCTGATGGAGGGGCTTCAGGATATTAGGGTTCTCCAGCTGCTGGAAGAGCTGACCGACAGGGATACGGTTATTGCCCTTATGGAGGATGGCCTGGATACACCCGTTACCTTCAAGCAGTATCCGCGCAAAGCCTCCTGGCTGCTTTCTTTCAGGGAAAAATGCAACCGGGAAATTATCAGGCTTCTTTCTCAGAAATAAAACTTGCAGGGGGAACGGCCAAGAGGCTGTTCCCCTTTTTGGACGCGGTGAAAAACAGCCTCTTCCCGCTGCGCAGGATAATACAAAATTACCAGGCCAGAGGTGATTACAGAACCCGCTGAATCAACTTTGCCACCCCCACCGAATAAGTTTCTTGCTTTTTCTGCGGGAATTGATTATGATAGAAAGACAAATACGAATGAAACACAGGAGGTAACGAATGATATCCTTTTTATTATCCATTTTATATGGGGCTCTTGCCGGCTGGATTTCCAGCAGAATCATGAAAACAACAGGCGGCACTCTCCGCAATATCATTACAGGTATCATCGGCGGTATGATTGGCAGCTTCCTCTTCAGCCTGATTGGCTTTTATGCCCATGGTTTCCTTGCAAACCTGATTGTATCTGTAGTGGGTGCATGTATTTTTATTTATATCGGCAAAAAGCTGTTTGGCGGCATGAAGTAAAAAAAAGGAAGTGGATTTTCCTGTATCATACAGGAATTCCCTTCCTTTTTTACTGCATAGATAATTCACGGTTTATTTTAAAACATCTGATTTCACATATCCAGTCTCGCCCTGGAACTTAACGCGTGTCCAGCCATCTGCCTGTTTCATCAGTATTTCAAGCTTCTCTCCTGAATAACACACTCCGATTCTGTCGGAATTTTCATTGGCGCTCTTTCTTACATTTACGGTTTCGGAAACCGTAAATTCACCACTGTTAGGTACCTTGCCGGAACTGGCTGCTGGCTGAGAGGGTGTAGGTGCCGGTTCTGGCTCTGAAGATGGCGTACCCGTACCTTCCTTTGACGTGCCTTCCTGAGACTGTGTATTCTCTGCAGACGCTTCCGGGCTTTCCGGTGCGTTCTTCTGTTCCGTCAGCGCTTCTCCAACAGCTACCTTCATATCATCCACATAGCCTGCCAGGAATGCGGAAAGCGCTTCGTCCCCCGCTTTCTTCTCTTCCGCTCCGGTCCTGATTCTGTCGTACAGTGCAGTGACATCCGCCTGCGCCGTAACTTCGTTGGAATAGGCGGCCGCCTCGGGATCGTGCTCCCAGTCATGAATATAGAAGCTTCCTTCCGCGTTTTTGCTTACATAAAAAGGCGTAAGTCCGGGAACCAGCGTGTCAAAACCTTCGAACTTCACATCATAGCAGGCATATACCACATAGCTGTCCGGTTCCAGACCGGATTTCGTATAGCAGACAATATTGTTATAGGACTCAATGTGGGAGCTGTTCTCCTGCATACGAAGAAGTTCCTTATCCTCCGAATAATCAAGCAGAGACTTTACTGTATCCAGATCGTCGGACTGCAACGCCGCATAATAACGGGTTATCAGTTCATTTACCTCAGGGTAGGCATTTTCAAGCAGCGGTTCCGCAGCCTCCTGTGATTCTCCTGTTTGTCCGCTTTCCTCCTGGGAAGCATTTTCCTGGAAAGCTGTTTCCTGTGAAGAGCCTTCCGCTTCACCGGAAGCCTTCTCCGTTTTCCCTTTACTCATACCCCAGCTGACTAAAATAATGGTCCCAATCACAACTGCCAGCAGAACTCCCAGCACTGCGGACATGGCTTTATTCTTAATCATCCACTTTACGAGCATTGACGGGTATTCCAGCGGGCTTATTTTCCGTTTTCTTCTTTTCCTGTGACGGTTATTGTAATGCGAAGGATTTCTTCTTCTGTTATCCATATTCATTCTTCACTTCTTCCTGTATATATAAAATAAGCAGCAGCTGTTCCGTTTACACACAGCTGCGGCAAATTATCTTAGTTGTATTGTCCCATGCAATTAATCATAGCATAAGCAGTATTTATTGTCCATATAAGGAAAACTTAAGAAATTATGAATGTTTTATGACAAAAAGAAAATTCGCGTAAAAAGTGATTATATGAAAGGCCGGTAATAATCAAACAAATTGATAATATCATAATCGGATAAAACATCCTGGTCAAACGCCTTTTTACTAAAACCGGAACTAAAGTTTTGTCGCTTCAGTATGTGGCAGAGGCATGCTCCAGCGATATCTGATATTCATTACCGAAATCGCCGTCAAACCAGTAGCTGATGCTTTGTGTTTCCTGATCGTACGCCATGGACCATCGCGTCTTCCATTCCCCCTCCTGCGCAGTCCGCCTGAGAACCTCCGTCACCTGCTGTCTCGTCATTACTCCTGCGTTTGCTTCATAAGCGGAGCACAGTTCTTCATAGCGCTTCTGCGCGTTTTCCCCGCCGGCAGAGCTGTCGCCCTTCGCCAGATTAAAATTGGTGGCGCAGCTGGCGTTCACAGTGATCATCTTCCCGTCCATAAACTCCAGTACAACGGATTTTCCCGTGGCATCGGAAACAGCCAGATGATGGCTGATGCCGCCCGATGCATGGATATCATATTTTTCAAGCAGCGCTATCGCCTCGTCAACCGTTGCTGCCTGATTCAGCAGCAGCCGGGTTGCCGTTGTCATAGTCAGATCCGGCCTGCCGGTATCCATGTCTGTCATACCGCCTTCATTGACCTCCAAATCAGCGACACAGAGCCCCGCCTCATTAATTCCGTCCATGGGGACATAAAGAGCCGCTATCGTAAGCATTTTATTCATAAGATTATCCGGCCTGAGCTCCGTGCTGTTTGTAATATTCTGCAGATCACAGGTGGATATGGAAGCATAGCCGTCATCAGGAACACATTTTACAAGAACCGTCACCGTTTCTGTCCAGTCAAAATTGCGTCCCCACACATGCTTCCCATTTTCATCCATTGCGGAGATTACGCTGCATCCGGGGCCGCTCTCTTCTATTTCAACAGAGTAAAAGCCTTTTGATATATATTGGGTAAGAAAGGCAGCCACTTCATCGTCGGAAGAAGCCCCGCCCGCTTCCAGGAATTCCTGAAAATGATAGTCTCCGTTTACTTCCATGTAATAGACCGGAAGTTCCTCTGATTCCTTCCGGATACTCCCTGTAATCGCCATGGTTGCAAGCCACGCTCTGCCAGCAAAACCAGTACCAAAACTATTATCAGTACAATCCAGACCATGTTCTTTTTTCGGCCGTTCCTTTTCATTTCTGCTCCTATCCGCCGCACCTGCAGGCACTTTTTACTCCAGCTGCTTCTCTTATCCTGAAAAACAGTTTGAAATTTCCCTGTCTGGTCAGTATAAAGCTTTGCTGCCTGTCCCGGCAACCAGCGATACCGTATCCTGCAGATTCACGGAGGTAAGATGCAAAAAAGGGACGGTAAGCTTCGCCCCGTCCCACAAAATCCATTATATAAAAACATTCCTGTACAAAAGCACTTCCGGCCGGCAGCATCAGCAGAATAGGAAAAACACCATACATCCGGCCTGGAAAACCACTTTCTTATTCTGTATGATACCGCTCCTTCAGGCTGTCATTCATCCTGTCTGCCGTTTTTTTATCCTGATAGAAGGAAACGGCCAGCGTAATGGCATACACCCCCAGTATAAGAAGAATATATACAGCAACCTCCGCCGCCCTGTGTATATTAATCCAGTTCCATCGCCATGCAAACCACAGCACAACGGCCACCACCAGAGGAATATGGATACAGAAACGCAGAAGCATTTTCTTTTTACCAAGCTCCTTCCGGGAACAGAATACAAGAAAGGTGGCGTCACTGAGCAGGCCCACCAGCAGAATCCCGCCAATATCAACAGGCGAAAAAACCGCTTCCGGATAAAAAATCAGGCAGGACAAATACATGGCCAGGGTCACCCCTGTCACTATGACAAAAAAAGATTGGAACATCACTTTCAGCAGATCCCTGACAGGCATTATATATCCCTCCTAAATCCCCAGCCTCTTTTTCAGGCCGGCAACGTATTGTCTGGAAATGATAACCCGTTCCCCATTATCCAGAATGGCTTCAAACCTGCCGTTCAGTGCAGGGCTGAGGCTTTTTATTTTACTCAGATTCAGCATCACGGATTTTGATATCCGCAGCATATCACTGTTTACCAGGGATTCCTCCAGCTCGTAAAGCTTCTGTTTTGACTCATACACTGCCTCTTTACAGTGGTTTTATTCTCCACCACTTCAATATAATAAATATCGGATGGCCGGATGCGGTGGATTTGCGTCCCAAGGTTTGCAACCAGTCCCTCCTGCGCTTTAAGGCGGGCTATGATTTGGAGAAGCTCAGGAGTCATTTCACGGCATCTGAAAATAATCTGTTCTTCTTCAGATTCCCTCGGCTCCTCAATTATAATTTTCAATGCCTCACCTCCTGCTTTCCTTTTACATCGTCAGTTTAACATATCTTCGCTTTCCCAGCCACCCTTTTTCCCGTCCACACGGAATCTTCTGCCGCCCGCCTGCTGATACAGGCGGTGTGATATGGAAATTACAGTACGCCGTTTTGATGCCTCCTGCAGCGCTGCCAGGACTTTTTTTTCGGTAACTGAATCCAGATTGGCGGTAATTTCGTCCAGCAAAAGTATAGCCGGATCAGCCGCTACCGCTCTTGCAATGGACAGCAGCTGCTGCCCTGAGAGAGAACAGGCCGGCTTGTAAGGAGTATCCCAGCCCTTTTCCAAAGCATTGACAGATTCCCACAGGCCTGCTGTTTTCAGCGCTTTTTCTATCTGTTCCGCGGAAATATCCGGGCTTTTAAGCGTAATCTGATCTGCTATGGTACCTGGAATTACGGGAAAGGATTGCTCCACATATCCGAAAAGCTTTCTTTTCTGCCTGTCCGGAATCTGATCCGCGTCCATTCCGAATATCCTTACGCGGCCGTTCCAGGGGCGGTACAACCCCAGCAAAAGCTTGAAAATTGTACTTTTTCCCGCGCCGGTGCGGCCGATAAGAGTTACATTCTCTCCGGGCATCACCGTCAAATCCACGTCATGAAGTATTTCCTGTTCCCTTTCATAACCAAAGCTTACCTTATCAAGCTCCGCCGCAGGCATATTGGTTCCGGTGCCAGGGGATGCGCCGAAGTGGGCGGAATAACTGTTTTGGATATTCCGGAGCTTTGGCAGTTCTATATCCTTCGGCGGCATTTTCCGTTCTTCTTCCCGCAGGAATTCATTAATTCTGTACACGCCGGCCACCGCAGACTGAATATTCTGTATTTCCATGCCAATGCTTTCCAATGGTTCGAATACTTTTCCCACATAGGCGATAACCGCGACCGCCGTTCCGGCAGACATACCGAAAAAAGCCTGCATCGCTCCACCCTTTGCGGCAAAAATCATCATGACTGCAATCAATACCGAGCTTATCGTAATGACAATCGGAGAATAGACTGCGTCATAGAAATTGGCTTTTTCCACCGCATGGTAGCTTTGCTGTATATAGCTGCCGTACTTTTTTTCCATAAAAGCTTCTTTATGGAAGGAACGGATCATTCTGATATTTTTTATCGTTTCCGGCACATGATTATTCGCCTGTCCAACCGCCGCCCGGTTGACCAGCTGGGCGGAAAGCATACGCTTCTGAAACAGGCGCGTCAACACATATAAAAGCGGGGTAACGAGCATCATCAGGATTCCCAGGCCTTTGCTTTTGACGAAAATAACGGCAAGAATACTGATTACCTTACATAGATCTGCGGCCATGCCGATTATTCCGGAGGTAAAGAGCGCCTCCACCGTATCTACGTCATTAACAAAACGGGAAGCCGTAACGCCGGGTTCGTTCTTCTGGAAATAAGCGGCAGGAAGCCTGGAAAGCTTGGCACACATCTCATGGCGCAGCCCCCGGGTAATCTTCTGCCCGAAAACCGTAATCAGGCTTTCTTTGGATGCGTCGAAGAGGCCGGCGGCAGTCAGGAGAAAAAAATAGGAAAATACAAGGAACGTCGAAAAGGTCCTGCCTTCTGTCAGCCGGTTAATCAATGTCTCCAGAACCAGCGGCGGTAAGATTCCCAGAATAGTCGCTCCTGCAATTGTAAACAGCAGGCCGGCGGAAAGCAAGGGATGTTCTCTTATCGTAACCAGAGCGGAAGAAAATACCGGGCTTCTATGCTTCATGGTGTCCGCCTCCCTTCTCCTGCATCCGATATAAATCAGCATAATCAGCGTTCGCTCTCATCAGCTCCTCATGGCAGGATACGGTAACCCTGCCATCGGACATCCAGAGCACCTGATTCAGCTCAGGAAAAAGCGCCAGCCTGTGTGTCAGAAGAAGGACAACGCTGTCCCGGGCCAATTCCCTTAGATTTTTCATAATTTCTTTTTCCGTTTCTGTGTCCACTGCGGAAAAAGGATCATCCAGTATCATTACAGGCTTTCTGTGGCAGAGCGTCCTTGCCAGTGCGATTCTCGCCTGCTGTCCTCCCGACAGGCGCACACCGCCGTTTCCCACAAGCGTATGTATTCCATCCGGCATTTTGGCAGTTTCTTCTTCCATGCGGACCGCACGCAGATATTTTAGTGCATTTCCTTCGTCGCCCAGCAGGATATTTTCTTCAATATCCGCACTGATAAGCTCCGGCTGATGTCCCATGTATCCCACCATGCCGCTGAGCTCCTCCTGCGTCATTACGGACAGTTCCCGCCCGCCAATACGGATGCTTCCCTGGTAATCGGACTCCTGAAGGAACACTCTTCCCAGGGTGGATTTTCCGCAGGCGACCGGACCAGTTACGCCAATGATTTCACCCGGGCCGGCTGAGAAGGAAACCTCCTGAAAGACCGGAAGGCCGCCCTGGTAGGAAAAGGACAGTCCGGATACCACGAGACCCGCCGGCTCCCCTGCTGTTATATCCTGTTCCGGCTCCGCATCCTGCATAAAAGGCTGAATCCGTTTCCATGACACCTGTGCCTTCTGCACCGAATTAAACAGCTTGGCCGCCTTGGAGGATTTGGCAGCCAGCTTGGTAAAGCAGGAAAGAAATGTGGTAAATGCCGCGATATCCCATGCGGTCCAGCCGCTGCCCAACACATTTTTGCCGCCAAACCACAGAATAAAAACAGCTCCCATCATGGATATGATCTGATACAAAGGCTGCATGGCGTTTTCCCAGATATTCGCACTCACTGCTTTTTTCTCATAATCAGCAAGGCAGATTTCATAGTCGGCATTCCTGTTCTCATCCTGTCCGTAGACCCGGTAGGTCAATACGTTTTCCACACGATCAAGCGTGGCCTCATTCAAACGCCCTGCGCTTTCCTTTCCGGCCGCGGCACAGCGTGATACTGTCTTTTTCAGCTTCTCCGCAATGAAATATGCGGCCGGAGGGAAACACATGGAAAGCAATGTAAGGCGCCAGTCATAAATAAACAGCATAACGAGATAAGCCACCATGACCACGCCCGTGTCAAAAATTTCCGTCGTGAATTTCCTCATCCCTTCCACACAGACATCCACATCGGAAATCGCTCTGGTCATCATGGCGCCTGAGCTTTCCTTCTCCAGCTCTTCTTTTTTCTTATGCACCAGGCTGCGGTAAAGGACCTGCTTCATATCCCGGTTAATATGGTTTGCAAACCGCCTGACAAACAGCCGTTTCATATAACGCATGGTCTGCACCACAAGGATAACGGCCACATAGAGCAATGCCAGCCCCACCATATCCGCAAAAACCTTTTTCCCCAGAATAATATCACACAGACGCTGAGCCAGCTGACCTTCAAACCAGGGGCCTGCCGTCATACCCACGTTGTAAAAAATACCGGTGACCGTTATGACGGCCAACGTCCATTTTTCCATATGAAAATAGGTCGCAATCCGCTCCGGCTTTTCAATTCTCCGAGACTCCCCCTCCATGCTCAGTCCTCCTCCCCGCCGGAAAGCGTTTCCGGTCCGGGATGCTCCGCTTGTCCCCCTTCATCCTTCAACCGTTTTGTAACATGGGGAAAGCCATTTCTACTTTCTGTTTTGGAACGCAGGTAAAGAAGCTCAAGAATCTGTAAAAAATCCGCTTTTTCCTTTTCCGGCAGTTCCTCTATAAGCCATTCATAAAAAACGGCTTCCACCGAGGCCTTGGAATTTTTAAGAGTATCCGCCTTATCAGTGGCGTAAAGCAGCTGGCTCCGGCCGTCTGCAGGGTTTCCTCTCCGGATAAGATATCCTTTCTGTTCCAGGCTCGCCACCCTCCTTGCCACCGCGCCCTTATCCATGTTCAAACGACAGCTGATTTCCTTCTGGGAAATCCCAGGCTCATGTCTTACCAGATGAATCAGATCAAATTCTCCCGTCCCAATACCTGACTCCCTCATTGTATGCAAAGTCAGTTTATTTACTTCTCTTGCGATTTTAGTGATTTGCCTTTTTGTTGCATCCATATTTATCCTCTTGATTAGTACTATTTTTTAAGAGTAAAGATATTGCTATAAAGATGTACCATCAACTAAATAGATGATAGTACATCTTTCTCTTTAAAGCAACAAAATTTATTGCAGATATCATATTTGTATGACAAGTATACCTTTCAATGCTATAATCATAATATTGCTTTGCGTTTAAGGAGGATGATTATGTCAGGACGCTGTATGGAAAATCAAAAATTAATAAACGAAAAAACTTTACAGAGATATATTTATGAAATATTAACATATGGCAGTAAGAAGAAATTCTTATCCCTGTTTCCTGAGAAATTTAAGGGATTAGCACAGAAAAAAGTCAAGGTTATAATTCCTGAATATCCTGTTTCCTATAATGGACACAATCAAATACCCCGCTGCAAGCAACGGGGTATTTGACCCTCGCGGCAGTCGTCAAATATCCATGCAAGCATGGCTACTTGGCTCGTTGCTCGCGGGAATAAACACATTACGGATTTCCGTATAATATTTAAAAGAAGAAGACATATGGGCAAAAACCTTCATATATCTTCTGCTTATTTTTATAATTCCCTTAAGATACTTATCCCAGCACCTCTTTATACACCCTCAGCACATTCCCGGAAAGAATTTTATCAATCTCAGATGCGCGGAAGCCTCCCTTTTCAAATGCGTCCACAAGCAGCGGCATACAGGAAGCATCCGGCAGCTCATCATGCGTCTTGATCCCGTCAAAATCAGTTCCAAGACCGAGGCAGTCAATCCCTCCCACCTTCACAATGTGCTTCGCATGCTCTACAATCGCGTCAATCGAACCATAGGTAGCCTCGCCATCCGGAACGTCGGTCAGAAATGCAGGGCAAAAATTAAGACCTGTCACACCGCCTTTTTCCGCCAGCAGGCGGATCATATTATCCGTCAGGTTCCTCACCCAGCCGCAGACGGAACGGGCATTGGAGTGGCTGGCGACAAAAGGTTTTTTTTTGAAACACGCAGCACATCCATAAAGCTGGCATCGGACAGGTGGGACACATCAACGATCATGCCCAGCCGCTCCATTTCCTCAACAAAAGCAATCCCGGTCTCCGTCAGCCCCTGCGTAGTATTGGCTTTTCCGAAATCCGGGCGGAAGCTTTCTCTGTCAACTCCCTGTTCCGGCTGTTCCAGATTGGGCCAGCCCAGTTCATTGGGATAGTTCCAGGTAAGGGTAAGCATACGGACGCCCAGACGATATAAATCTCTTAAAAAAGCCGGATTTCCCTTGCAGACGCCGCCCTCCTCGATTGTCAGAACAGAAGACATTTTTCCTGCAGCCCTGTTGTTCTCAATATCCGTATAGGAAAAGGCGGGCAGAATCAAATCTGAATTTTTCCCTATCTCTTCATAATATAAATCGGCCAGCTCCAAAACCTCTTCCAGCGGATTTTCACAGCCACGAAGATGCACAAATAATGCAAAATTCTGAAAAAGGTAACCTGCCTTTTTCATTTTTTCCAGATCAATATGTAATTTGTTGTGTCTTAAGGTATTCTCCCTGATTTCCTCCGGATCACCCTTTCTTCTTATCTCCAGAAGTTCCGATATGGTGTCGCAGTGCATGTCTGCAATTCTCATGTCATATCCTTTCCGCGCATACCTTCCATGCGCCTGTTTTATTTTGGCCGGTAAAAATATCAAATTATTCCCCCGCAGTATGCTGCAAAGCTGAAAAGATACCAGCTTTCATACCACGGCCCTGCAATTCATCTATATTCGTATAGTTCTGCTTCGATTCCAATCCCATATCCGGCAGTTCATTAAAAAGGGACGGCAGCTTAAAAAAACTGTCCGTCCATTCTCAATACTGCCCAAAAACCGTCTGCCGTTCCTGTTCTATTCCTTTCCGGAATCTTCTGCGGCATCCTCCGGCGCATCTTCCTTTTCCGGCTCTGATGTATTATCTGATTCCGGATGTTCATCGTCCGTTTTATTCTCCGCGGCTGAAGCAGCCTCTCCAGCTTCAGCGCTCTCAGGCTCTGCCTGCCAGGCAGTTCCGCCAGGGCCGACCCTAAAGGCCTTGACCCCTTTATTGGCGAGCATCTGGGAAACGATTACCAGGATAATGCCTGCAATCAGGGTAAAAATAGCGATAAACTGAGAGGTAGACAGACTGCCTACACTTCCTCTGCCCAGATCTCCCCGGTAAAATTCCAGGATAAAGCGGCCTATACTGTAAAAAATCAGATAAAACGCGCCGACCTGCCCTTCCGCCTTCTTCCTTTTTGCAATATTAATGAGTATAAAAAAGTTTACAAAATTCAACAGGCTGGATATTTCCTGCGTGGGAATCAGGGCTACGCCGTTCGGTGCAAAATCCGAATGGGTAAAGGTAATTCCCAGAGGACTTTCAGTCTCCCGTCCATAGCAGCAGCCAGCCAGGAAACAGCCGATACGGCCGAAGCCCTGTGCCAGAGCTACGGAAGGCACCGCCAGGTCAAAGTAGGAAAGGAAGTTCACCTTCTTATGCCTGCAATACAGATATCCGCCCAGAATACCTCCTATCAGGCCGCCGTAAACCACCCAGCCGTTCTGAAGGGAATGCAGGATAAAAGCCGGATCGGCAATAATTTCATCAATTACGGTAATACAGTAAAGTATTTTAGAACCAAGATAACCGAAAATAAGGCACCACAACACCAGCCCGAATATCTTCTCCGGATCCAGCTTCAGCTTCTTTGCCCGGCTTTCCGCCGTCAGATATGCCGCAATGATACCGATTCCTATCATCAGTCCATACCCATAAACAGTAAATGGGCCAATGGAAAATAACTCATTCTTCATATGTTTCTTCCTTCCTTTATGCAGACTATCCATCAGTTACCGGCTTTTTCTTCAAACTGCCAAAAAAGCTTATCTGCTATTCTACCATTCTTCTTCTGACAGCGCAATCTTTTTAAAGGGCAAACTTCCGGCAATCTTTTAAAGGGCAATAAAAATCACTGCCGCTCCCAGCATAATCTGAATGATGGCAAAACGGAACACCGTCTGCGTATTGGACCATTCCCACACCTTCCTGGCCTGATCATGAAGCGGGGTCCTTACCCTGGTAAGGATTCTGATTTTGAGAAAGCGGAGCAGGAAAACCTTCACCAGTCCCAGCCCGCCGTCCAGGATCAGCACAAGAGCTACCGGGATGTACAAAAGAGGGCTTCCTGTTTTCAGCACCGCAATGCTGATAAACAGCCCCATGGCCCGGGATCCGGCATCCCCCATCATCAGCCTGCTGGGCGTGGCATTGTACCACAGATATCCCAGAATGCACACACAGAACAATAAAATCAGATAGGAAAAGCTGTCGCCCCTGCTCTGCAGCAAATCCACCAGATATATTATCATCAGCGTAATAATGGTCAGCGTCCCGGATAATCCGTCCACGCCGTCCGAACAGTTCGTCACATTAATGGACACCCATACGAGCACCACAGTCAGAATGCCAAACAGGACAGGGCGGTACGCTTTTTTTGAGTTACCATTCCGTAAGGAAGGATGGTAATATCATTGGAATTAAAGTTAAGGAAGGTTACGGCTACCATAACCGCAATCACCAAATCCAGGAACCCTTTTTTATACTCTCCCCATGGAGTCTTGGCGCAGTCATCAAGAAAACCTGTAATCATCGCCGCTCCTGTAAGTATCAGGTAAATCACCATCTCCCTGTTTACCTGTCCAAAAAGAAGTGCCGCCGCAATAAATACCAGGACAAATAAAAATCCGGCTCCTCTCGGTTTACCGGCGGATTTTTTCCCGTCTACTGCAAATTCCCTTCCCTGATCTCTGGGAAGCATTCCCATTCCCTTCCACATTACGAGGCACGTTGCCGCAAAGGCAAATAAAATCCCAATAAATGCTGTGGTCTTGATTCCGGCTTCTCCGGCGATAAAATTTATCATCTGTTTCAGATACCTTTCTGTAAAGATTGAATGTTCTGGCCATTCTTACATATTCTATCATTAACATGTCCAAAATGGAATGATATATTTCAATAAAAATCGGTTTTGCCCTTTTCAAATCCAACGAAAAAGGCTACAATAATAATGTTAAAGGAGGTATGCCTGTTATGAAAATCGACATGCATTGCCATGTAAAGGAAGGCTCTATTGACAGCAGGGTTTCCATGGAGGAATATATACAGCTTCTTCAGTCGAAAGGCTTCGGCGGCATGGTCATCACAGACCACGACACCTACAACGGCTACCGTTTCTGGAAGAAAAATCTGAAGGATAAAAAATATACGGACTTTAAAGTTTTTAAAGGAATCGAATATGACACCATCGGTGCCGGGCATATTCTGGTTATCGTCCCGGAGACGATCAAGCTGCGCATTCTGGAGCTGCGCGGCCTGCCTCTTAATATCCTGATTTCCATCGTACATTCCTATGGCGGTGTGCTCGGTCCGGCTCATCCCTGCGGGGAAAAATATATGAGCTTCCGCAACACAAGAACCTACCGGCGTGACCCGAAAATTGTGGAACAGTTTGACTTTGTGGAGGTTTTCAACGCGTGTGAGGATGAAGAATCCAATGCAACAGCCTGCCGTCTTGCCGACAAATACCATAAACCAGGCGTAGGCGGAAGCGACTCTCACAAAACCGACTGTGTGGGACTGGCCTATACAGAGGTTCCCGACACGGTGCAGACCGAAACCGACCTTATTAACTGTATCCGTGCACAGGAGGTTATCGGCTGCGGCGGATCGCTCTACCGCAGGACAACCAAGGAACGGATTGGCAAGGTAAATACCGTACTCGTTTATTCCTTCTGGTTCTACAACCTGGCAAATTTTTCACCCTTGTCAAGACGCATAAGCGCAACAGAAAGCTGAGGGCGGAATATTCGGATCGGGAAGCACAGATTTAGTATCCGTATATCAACTTCATAAAGATCGCTATAAGAGCAGGATTCAACGGCATCAGCCGTTTTCCCTGCTCTTTTGTGTGCGAAGCTCTTTCCTGTCCCTGCGGACGAAATTAAAAACGCCCTGCGGCAGTTCGAACACACATACAATTCCAGGTTAATGCTTGGCTTCCGCCAGCGACAGCGGCAAAGCCGGCCTCCCCGGCTTCTGTCAGCTGATCCGTCACCATATAAAACGCGGACCAGTAAATACCGGCTCCCGGCACCAGCGGTATGATTCCCGATATCAGAAAAATGGTAACCGGACATTTCTCCCTCACAGCCCCCATCCGGGAAAGGAATATCACCAGCACCGAAGCAAAAAAGGTAGCTTCCGCAGCATTCAGCACCGGCTCCAGAAGACAGTACATCAGCCAACCGGCTCCCCCGATAAGGCCGCAGTAGGGATAATACTCTCGGGACGCCGAAAAGCAGGGCAAAAGCCACGGTTCCCAACGCCGCAGCAAGAACCTGAGTTACAATCATAGCAGCATACCTCCCGTCAGCCTGTGATAAACGGTAATGACCACTCCAACCCCCACTGCAATGCAAAGGAATACCAGGATCGCATCCAGCATCCGAACCGCACCGGCAATATAATCCCCGTCCGCAATATCCCGGATGCCGTTCGTGAAGGGGATTCCCGGGACAAGCGGGATAATGGCGCCGATTATCATGTGGTTCAGCGCATCCCCCAGATGGATTTTATACATGAAAATACACAGCAGTGTAACCAGTGCGCCGCCGCCGATATTACCTATAATTTTTGACATCCGCGGCTGGCTCAGTTCCAGCACATACACATACAGGAGGAAACCGGCGATAAACGCCCCCAGGCTGTCCCGGAAGCTTCCGCCGAACATGATGCAGAAGCAGGCGCTGCCTACCGCAGAGGCCAATATCTGCATCTGCTTTGTTTTACGCGGCATATTCTCTATCTGATTTAATTGTTCCCGTACTTCCTCTATCGTATAACGTCCTTCCACAATTTCTCTGGAAAGCTGGTTGACCGCCGCCACCCTGTCCAGCTGCGCTCCCCGCACAGGAATATGGCGCACCTGGGCGTAAACGGATTCCTTCTCATTGCCCGCCGTAATAAAAATACCGTTGCTTAAAATAAAAGCGCTTTCGGATTCCACACCGAAATGATCACACATCCGCGTTATGGTTTCCTCCACTCTGAAAATTTCCGCCCCGTTCTGCAGCAGGATATTCCCCGCCTGCATGGCGCATTCCAGAACCAGGCTCCTTTGGGTATTTTCCGCAGTTTCCTTTTGCGGTATTTGTGATTTTTGTGATGTAACTGCCGTTGCTGTCTCTTCCATTCTTCTGTCTCCCGGTTACATCTGCCTGCGTACAATGCGGTATTCGTCATCCAGCTGAAAATAGGGACAATTGTCAAAGGATGCGCTTAAAAAACGCACCATTTCATCCTCGTCCAGATCCATATCACATATGTAGCAGTCATAATCCTCATCAAATTTATAATTGATGCAGCATTCACAGTTTCCCGATGCCATTTTCCATGTCCTTTCCTATCCGTTTATAAATAAAAATAATAAAACCTTATTGCTGTCCACCCGCGCCGGCCCATGCATCCAGCATCGCTTTCACGGAGCGGGACATTTCCTCGCTGAAGCTGCAGTTCCACTTCCGTTCGCAGAAAGCACGTAAACGGCGCTCCAACTCCTCTCCATGCCAGTTTTCCTTATCCTCAAGCATTCTGAGCATATTGTCGGATTTCTGAAGATCATATCTGTTTTCATGAACAATATCCTCCAGTGCAAAACGGGGAGTCTGTTTTCTCGCCGCCTGCTGTGCTGTAGGATAGCCGCCCACCACCATGGCAACCGGCGCCACATAATCCGGCAGCCCCAGCAGCCTGCGGTGCTCCTCATAGTTTTCAAGGATATCCCCGATATAGCAGGTTCCAAGCCCCATGGCATCCGCGGCGGTTACAGCTGTCTGGGCGGCTATTATGGTATCCTCCGCCGCCAGCAGGAAATCGCCGTAGGAGGGCTTGCGAACCCTCTCCTCCACCTGACAGAACGCCTGATACCATCTTCTGTAATCCGCACAATAGACCAGGACAAGCGGCGCCGTTGCAATAAACGGCTGGTTGTCGCAGGTAACCGCCAGCCTGTCCTTCAGCTTTTGTTCCTTTACATCAATAATTGTATACAACGTCATGTTTCCTGCAGTGGCGGCGCGCAGGGAGGCCTCCAGTATCCGGCGCCTGTCAGCCTCCGCAATCTCCCTCTCCTCAAAAACGCGCACCGATTTTCTTCTCATCAGCAAATCCAGGGTTTCATTTGTATTTTGTTCCACAGTCGTTACATTCCTTTCCGTCCTGATTCTTTTATTATTTCTGAAATTTATTTTATATTTGCCCGTTACTGTCTGCCTGTTGCTTCGTATATCTTACCACACCTTCCTTGATCGTCTCAAGTACACAGATATCGCAGATTTTCCCTGGAGCAACAGCCATGGGATTATCACTCAGGATCACCATGTCGGCAAGCTTGCCCTCCTCCAGTGTTCCCTTCCTGTCCTCTTCGAAATAAGCATAGGCTCCGTTGACCGTAACCGCCTGAAGCGCTTCAAAAACGCTGACTCTCTGCTCCGGGCCGATTTCAACGCCGTTTCTTGTAATACGATTGACTGCGCACCATACGGTATGAAGCATTTTAGGCTGCACCACAAGGGGATCCTGATGGAAGTTCACCTTCAGCCCACGGTCAAAAGCAGAACGTGCCGGGCTTATCCGGCTTCCCCTCACCCTTCCCAGGTTTTTTAGATGAATGTCTCCCCAATAATAGGTATGCGCCACAAAAATGGATGGTATCATGGAGAGCTCAGCCATCCGGTCCAGCTGATCATCACGTACAGTCTGGCAGTGTATCATCACCGGCCGCAGCTGATTTTTATGGGGATTATCGCTTTCCGACAGCGCTTTTTCGTAGAAATCAAGAAACTGCTCCGATGCGGCGTCGCCATTGCAGTGGGCAAGAAGCTGTTCATCTCTGGCTATGGCCTCTTTTGCATATTTGAAAACCTCTTCATCCGTTTTCGCAGGATATCCGCAGTAATCCTTTTCCCCCTCATAAGGGCTGCTCAGCCATGCTGTTATTTTCCCTAAAGAGGCGAACCATCAAGCACAATTTTCAAACCGCCGATTTTAAAATGGTTCCGGTAGGTTTTGTCATAATCCGCATATTCTTTCAGCAAATCACCTGTATTATCATCCATGACCGGATAGGAAACCACATCGATAACCAGATTCCCCTGGCTGGCAGCCCGGGCGAAGTTCTTGATATCGCCGGCGCCGGCGGCTCCGTCCTGGCAGGTGGTAATTCCATTTTTAAGATAGGTTTCCTGTGCGCTGACGATCTGCGCGTCCACATCCATTTTCAGCCTGGGAGCCGCCGCCATCAGCATTTGACCGATAGCTCCCATCTCCTCCGCATAACCGTCAGGCTCCATCGTTCCCGCCACCCGTCCGAATCTCGCCCCTTCGGGATCCGGAGTGCTGCTGCTGATTCCCGCCAGCTTCAGCATGGCGGAATTACCTGCGCCCATATGGCTTGGGTATGCAGCACATAAATCGGTATTTCTTCAGAAACCCTGTCAAGCACCGATTTATCAGGATGCCGCTGTTCTTTCAGGAAATTATGATCATAACCGAACCCCATGATGATACCATCCGGCCCTATCTGCTTTTCGGCCTGATAGGCCTTCAGTGTTTCTACTATACCATCAAAATCCGTACATTCCGAAAGATCCGCCAGTGACGTAAACTGCGCCACCATGGATATATGTCCGTGGGGATCGATAAAAGACGGCATCAGGGTTTTCCCCTGCAGATCTGTTTCCTCCGCCCCGTCCTCGCAAAGCTTTCTTGCGCCCTCCAGGCTGCCTGTATAAATAATTTTTTCCGCCTTCCTCCACCAGGCATTCCATAATCATTTTCGGCCTTCATTGTGAGAATCGGGCCGCCGTAATATAAGTTTTTTGCCATAATGCCTCCATTCCTGCAGACAGGGCATTTTTTCCCGCCCCGCAATCTGCCAATCCCTGTTATTATACATCTTTTTGCGGATAATATATCTCTTCATCAGTAAAATCGTAACTGTCCAATACCCTCACAGTTACTAAAAATCATACTTTTTCAATCCTTCAGGTTCAACACACCTATTCTAGCACACTCCCCTGCGGCATGCCACCAGGTTTTGCATTAACAGAAATAACAGGAATAAAAAAACGGCATAATAAAAAAGCTCCGGTTCCGGATATTTCATCCTTCCCCGAAAGCTTTTCCAGCCGACTGCTTCACTGTATACTTTGGCGCTTTCCTGTGATTATTTTATCTATCAGGCCATATTCCTTAGCCTCCTGGGCTGTCATGAAATGATCCCTGTCTGTATCCCTTTCCACCTCTTCTTCTGTTCTGCCGCAGTTTTGGGCCAGGATACGGTTCAGGCGGCGTTTGCTGCGCTGTATATGCTCCGACATGATTCGGATATCGCTCGCAGGTCCCTGGATGCCGCCGCTTACCGCAGGCTGGTGTATCATGATCTCGGCATTGGGCAGCGCCATCCGCTTTCCCTTCGTCCCCCCGGCAAGAAGGAAGGAACCGAAGCTTGCAGCCAGACCGATACACAGCGTGCACACATCACATTTGATAAACTGCATGGTGTCATATATGGCAAAGCCGGCCGACACGGATCCGCCCGGACTGTTGATATACAGCTGGATATCCCTTTCCGGATCCTCCGCCTCCAGGTACAAAAGCTGCGCAATAATCAGCTCCGCCGATGCATCGCTCACCTCTTCTCCCAGAAAAATAATCCGATCGGACAGAAGCTTTGAAAAAATATCATAGCTTCTCTCACCCCGATCATTTTTTTCTATAACATAAGGTACATAACTCATGCGGCAGCCCTCTCTTTCCAGTTGCTGCCCATGAAGGAGCTCTCCGCCCTGTAAAGCCGGTTATCAATCACAGCCCTTGTTTTCTTCGGATAAAATACGCCGTTTCTCCGATAAATGCCCGGAGCACACTGATATTCCCTGTGAAATGCCAGCGTAAAGGCCTGCTGTGAATTATAATGAGCCTCATAGGCTATCTCCACAATGGGTTTTTCCGTCTCCACCAGCTGCCTTGCGGCCTCCGTCAGCCTGCGCATCTGAATATATTTATATATGGTACAGCCCGTGACAACTGCGAAAACCCTGTTGATATGGAATTTGGAATAGCCAAGCTTATCCGCTATACTTTCCAGACATAAATCCTCATGCAGATTATCCTCCACGTATGCTGCCACCGCCTCAGCTATCTGTTTTTCGTCCAATGCTGTCGCTCCTTTGCTCTTTTGACTGTAATTATAGCAGGTATCACTCCCACAGTCTTTATATAAAATGACATCTTTTCCTGCGGCGGAGGGAGGTCGTTCACAGTTACTCTACAAACGAGGTGTAATTTTTACATATATTTCCCCAGTTAAAAACCGGGGAAAAAGCAGGATGCTTTCATTCCCCGGCTGTCGTTATTCTGTCAGATGCTTTTCAGCTTATCAATACGGCCATTTTGTATCGCTCCGATATTTTCAGCGATTTTCTCCTCCGGCCAATCCCACCACTTCAGCGCAAGAAGTGCGTCAATCGTTTCTTCGGGGAAGCGCTTTCTTATGGTTTTTGCCGGAATTCCTCCCACAATGGTATAGGCAGGGACATCCTTTGTCACCACCGCACGGGTGCCGATAACCGCCCCGTCCCCGATGGTCACGCCAGCCATAACCACTGCCTCATAACCGATCCAGACATCATTTCCTATCACAATATCGCCTTTATTGTCCCAGGAAGCGGCGACATCCTTTTTATCAAGTCCCCATTCTTCGAAAAAAAGCGGGAACGGATACGTGGAAAGGGATTTCATACTGTGGTTGGCGCTGTTAAAAAGGAAACGCACCCCGCAGGCCAGCGAACAAAATTTTCCGATGATGAGCCGGTCATGATTTATCGGATAATGATACAATACGTTATTTTCTTCGAACAGAACCGGATCCTTTACGAAATCATTATACATGGTGTAATCCCCTACCGAAATATTCGGATCAGTAATCACCGCTTTTAAGTAAACCGTCTGCCTGTCCCCGGTTCTGGGATATATTTTTTGTTCCGGAATAGTCATTTTAAAATCCTCCTGATGTTTTTTATTTACCGTTAACTATTCCGGCTGCTGCAATGCAGAGCCTCATAAACCTCACCCCGTTTTATTTATAAATATGCCGGGAATTATGGCATTCCATATTTCCCGGCAAAAATTTTTATGTGCAGCAAATGTCTGGCTGCATCACAATTACTGTTTACTTTCCAGAATTTTATCAATACTTACCAGCTTTACACAAAGGACAAAAAGCTTTGTCGCCTGGATCAGCTCATCCATAGGAGGGAATGACGGCGCAATACGGATATTGCTGTCATGAGGATCCCTGCCGTAAGGATAGGTTGCGCCGGCACCGGTCATTACCACACCGGCTTCCTTAGCTTTCGCCACAATTGCCCTGGCACAGCCGTCCAGCGCATCAAAGGAAATGAAATAACCTCCCTTGGGTTTTAACCAGGAACCGATTTCCAGTCCATCAAGCTCCTGTTCAAGGATATTCAGAACTGCTTCGAACTTGGGACGCATAACAGCCGCATGCTTCATCATATGTGATTTGATGCCGTCCAGGTTCTTAAAATATCTCACGTGGCGCAGCTGATTCAGCTTATCGTGTCCGATTGTCTGGATGGCCATCTGCTTTTTAATATCCTTCAGGTTATTATAGGAAGCGGAAATTGCCGCAACACCGGATCCGGGGAAGCTGATTTTGGAAGTGGAGCTGAATTTGTATACCATATCCGGATTTCCGGCCTTCTCACATTCCTCCAGAATCTCCAGAATCGTATCCTGGTCATCCTCATAAAGATGATGTACATTATACGCATTGTCCCAGTAAATCCGGAAATCCTCTGCTGCGGGCTTCAGCCTTGCAAAACGGCGGACCGTTTCATCAGAATAGGTAATGCCCTGAGGATTGGAATACTTAGGCACACACCAGATTCCCTTGATCGCCGCGTCCTCGCTTACCAGCTTCTCTACCATATCCATATCCGGCCCTTCGGGGGTCATGGGTACGTTAATCATTTCAATACCAAAATATTCAGTGATGGCAAAATGCCTGTCATAGCCGGGAACCGGGCATAAAAACTTCACCTTATCCAGCTTGCACCAGGGAGTGCTTCCCATCACGCCATGAGTCATGGAACGCGCTACGGTATCATACATAACATTCAGGCTGGAATTTCCATAAATAATGATTTTATCGGCAGGCACCTCAATCAGGTCCGCCAGCAGTTCCTTGGCTTCCTGAATACCGTCGATAACGCCGTAATTTCTGCAGTCAATACCCTCACGGCACTTTAAATCGGTGGTGCTGTTGAGAACATCCATCATTCCCATGGAAATATCAAGCTGCTCAGCTGACGGCTTTCCCCTGGACATATCCAGCTTCAGGCCTAAATCCTGGAATTTTCTGTATTCCGCTTCCAGTTCATTTTTGAGAGTGAGCAGTTCTTCCTTACTTCTGTCTTTGTACGCCTTCATTCCACTTCTCCTTTTCTCCTCATGATTATAAAAAGAAGCTGATTTCATTCAATCAGCCCCCACAACCCAAACAGCGAATCCTGTTTGGCGGTTGACAGCATTTTTTCTTATAATATTATGCACAATTAAGGTGAGTTGTCAAGTGTTTCCGTTTTAACGTGCTAATCTGTGAAAGGAAAATCCGAATGACAGGCCTGTAATTTTCCGAAATAATCAGGATTCAAAACTGTGCCGGCAGAAAATTATGTATAATTTCATAATTCACGCCGCTCCCCATCCGTCAAAAAACGCAATTCATTAAAAATATGTCCTTTTTACCGGGGCAATCTGTAGTAATAGCTGAAATTATGCCCCCATCTGGCATCACCAGGTACTTTTAACGATATTATGAAAAGATTGAAGGAAGAATTCCCTCATACGCCCTCTTACATATAACGGCAGAATGCGCTGCTGTCTCCCCGCTTTTCCCCTCAAAAAGAAAGATAGGAGACCGGCACTTTATCCGTCAGCCATACTCCATTTTCAGAAAGGAAGAAACGGAACCCGTCCTGCTGCATTTCCCCCGCATTAACCTTCAGAACCACAGGTTTTCCATGTCGTTTTCCCACCTTTAGCGCTGTTGCTTCGTCCCTTGATAAATGAACATACAAACGGCTCATGGGCCTCAGCCCTTCCTTTTTTATGCTTTCCAAAAAACGCTCAGCGGTTCCATGATATAAAAATTCCGGCGGCTCCGCTTCCGCCAATTCCACATCCACAGGCACGCTGTGTCCCTGATTGGCCCTTATCAAAGTACAGTCTTCATTAAAAGAATACCTTTGCTTCCCATCGGTGCGTACAATCTCTTTCAAAATGTCAAAATCGATTTTGCGCCCCGTATTTCTGATACCTTCAATGAGAGCGTCCACCTCCGCCCAGCCATGCTCATCCAGCTGAATATTGGCAGCCTCCGGTTTATGCCGTAAAACAAGGCTGATGAAGACGCTTAATTTATCTGTTTTTTCCATATACACTCCTTTTTTAAGATGAGTTTATCACATTTTTATTTCTGGGCATATGCTACGAATTATTTTACTGTGTTTTATCCACTTCGTATTATCCAGGATTTCTAAATCCAGCAATTTTTGAGGTCCTGATTTATTTTCTTCATATCCCCATGAAAAACCTGTTAAATAAGATAATTTATTATCATTAATTCTGGTCGGCATATCGACTAGATATGTATATGCTTTCCATATAAGCCTGTCACAATTACCCAGATTTTTACAGGGTGCATCAAATATCTCTGCCGGATATCCATAACAGAAATAAGGGTTGCCCGCTTTCAGCATTTCTTCAATTCCATCAATAGTCAAATTAATTGTATATATTTCCTTCCCTTCCACCATTTTATATTCTTGACGTTCAATAAGCTGTATAAAGCCACAATACCTATTATATCCACTTAATTGCATATCTTCAAAATATGCATGCATCATAGGATAACCCTTACAACTGTCAAGTGAAAAGGGCAGATCAATAAAAGCATCAAAGCCGGACTCCTGCGCACTTGTGCTTTCTTTATATTCTACAATAAGAATGGTGTCTGTTCCACGAATTTGAACCGGTATTCTTTCTATCATTTTTGCCTCCTGTCTGTATCATTTAGATTTAAATAATATCAATTATATCAGATGATTCAACAATAAAGTAAGAATAAAGCTTTTATACTTTTGCAGCTATGCCATATCAGCAAAAAGACTCCCTGCCGGTGTATCATGGCAGGGAGCCTTCTCCTGTAATATTCTTCTACCGGAAGAACCGGGAAATATCATTAAACATCACAAATACCATGAGTATCATCAGAACCCACAAAGCCGGCGAAATGCACCATGCCTTCCTTTTCAGGAGGAACCGGTTTCCCACGGATCGCTTCAATAATAAGGAATACAAGCCGTCCGCCGTCCAGAGCAGGCAGCGGAAGCAGATTCATCACACCCAGGTTCACGCTCAGAAGCAGTGCAATGTTGATCATATTCAGAATTACCACCCAGATACCGTAAGGCTCCGCCTGTTCCTTCACCTCGCCGATTACCTGCGCCACGCCGATAGGTCCCGATATGTCATCCTTTGTGGCTTTTCCCTGAATCAGCATTCCCAGGCTCTTGATGGTTGCCCGAAGGCTGTAGCGTACCTCATAATAGCTGTATTTGAAAATTCCTGCATTCCGGCAGTCCACGTACTCTCCATAGCCGTTAAAGCCCAGCAGATACCGTCCTTCTTCTTCATTGTATTTGGGTGTCAGGGTAACCGTGTGCTTTTCCCCGTCGCGCAGGAATTCGATGTTCATGGTTTCTCCCGCGCCCACATAGGTATTCAGCCAGATTTCACGGGCTACATAAATACGTTCCCCATTCATTCTGGTAATAAGATCCCCCGGCTGCATCCCTGCTTCCTGTGCCGGATAACCGTCAATCAGACCGTTCAGCACCGGACGGTCGCTGCCCGTATAGCCGACCACAATCATGGCCAGGATATAAGCCAGGATGAAGTTGAAAAAGGGTCCTGCAAACACAGTGGAAATTCTTGCCCAGACACTGGCATTGGGGAAAGCGCCCTCCGACGGAGTCCCTTTGTCAGTATCAAGCCCGTCTTCTCCTTCGAACATACACGCGCCGCCGATAGGAAAAAGGCGCAGTGAATATTCCGTTCCCCCCTTGTTAAAGTGAAGCAGCTTCGGTCCCATGCCTACGCTGAACTCCACTACCGTGATCCCGTTGACCTTCGCCAGAAGGAAATGCCCCAGCTCATGCCCGATCACAATCACTCCAAATATCAGGACAAATAACACAATAGTCAATTGATTCAGTTCTCCTTTATATGCTCAATATATTCGTAAGTCTCTGCCTCAGCCTGTAAAATCTCATTGACATTAGGATTCTCAATTACCCGGTGATGATTCATACATTTTTCAATCAGCTCCGGTATTTCCAGAAAGCCTATGCTGTGATTCAGGAACATCGCCACCGCTTTTTCATTCGCCGCATTGAATACCGTGGGCATGCTCCCGCCCGTGCGCGCCGCCTGCATTCCCAGCTTCAGTCCCGTAAAGACCTCCGTATCAGGCCGTTCAAAGGTAATCTGCCCCAGCTTGAAAAAGTCAACCCGCTCTCCGGCCATCGGCCTTCTTTCCGGATAGAAAAGAGCGTACTGAATCGGAAGCTTCATATCCGGCATTCCCAGCTGCGCAATCACCGCGCCGTCCACATATTCCACCATGGAATGAATGATGCTCTGGGGATGGATGACTACCTGGATGCTGTCCAGCTCCACATCGAAAAGCCAGCGCGCCTCCATCACCTCGAGCGCTTTGTTCACCAGGCTTGCGGAATCCACGGTAATTTTACGGCCCATGGACCAGTTAGGATGCTTCAGCGCATCCTCCGCCCGCATGCCTGCCAGCTCCTGCCTGCTTCTGCCGCGGAACGGTCCGCCGGAGGCCGTCAGCAGGATTTTGGAAACCTGCTTTTTGTCCTCTCCGTTCATGGACTGGAAAATAGCGCTGTGCTCGCTGTCAACAGGCAGGATGGGAACCTTGTGCTTCTTCGCAAGAGGCATGATCAGATGCCCTGCTGTAACCAGGGTTTCTTTATTAGCCAGAGCTATGGTTTTTCCACTTTCAATTGCCGCAATTGTGGGACGGATACCTATCATGCCCACAATTGCCGTCACCAGTATTTCATAGGAAGCATCTGAGGCAAGCGCCAACAGGCCTTCCATGCCGGAAAGAACCTTTACCGGCAAATCCGCCGTGCGGCCGCGCAGCTCCTTCGCTGCTTCTTCACTCCACATAACCGCCAGGGCAGGATGAAACTCCCTGATTTGTTTTTCCATCAGCGCCGCATTGCTGCCCGCTGCAAGCCCCATTACCTGTAAATCCGGATTATCCCTGACGATTTCCAGGGTCTGGGTTCCTATGGATCCGGTTGATCCGAGAATCGCTATTTTTTTCATGCCGTATCCTTTCCCGTAACTTTTTATAACCGTCCGGTAGCTATAGCCGGAAGCCCGAACCACCCGGAAGCCTGAACCGTTACGCCAAGTTACAACTGTTATTCAAAATGTATGAGCAGTATGGCCAGATAATAAATGATAGGCGCCGTAAAAAGAACGCTGTCAAAGCGGTCCATAATGCCGCCGTGTCCGGGAATCAGCTTTCCGTAGTCCTTAATGTCATGGTTTCTCTTTATCCCTGAAGCGGCCAGATCTCCCACCTGGGAAATAACTGCTCCCACGCCGCAGATAAGCGCGGCGATCCATGTCACATTCTGATCCGCAAACACTCTTTCCAGCGCAAAATAACCAAAAGCTGCACCCACCAGTGCGGAACCCACGACACCGCCCACGGCCCCTTCAATGGATTTCTTGGGACTGAGCACGGGCGCCAGCTTATGCTTCCCGATAGCCATACCTGTCAGATAAGCGCAGGTATCGCAAATCCACGAGCTGATAAAAATCATCCAGACCATGTAAATACCGTTCGGCAGGTTTCGTGTAAGGAAAATAAAGGTAAACAGCACAGGCGCATAAAAAGCGCAGAAAAAAGCCGTCATCACCTGTTCCGCCCTGAACCGGGGAAAAGAAAAAACATAAACGAACATCATTCCCAGAAAAATCAGGGCCAGCATGCCCACCCAGTAAACCGGGTTCTCGGAACCGTATACCACCAGATAATAGAGGACAATGCCTGCATAGCCCACCGCCTCCAGCGCATTGTTCTTCTGTCCCTCTGCGATAACGCCGCAGGCCTTCGTCAGCTCCCGGAAAGCTATCAGGGACAGTATCAGCATCCCCAGTGCGAGTACGCCGTCTCCGGTCAGCAGCAGAACCAGCGCCAGAATCACCAGCACCACGCTGCTCATCAATCTTTTACCAAACATAATTAACCTCCATGATTATCCGCAAAGAAGCCTTGCGCCTCAGTCCGGCCTCTGCAAAGCGGACCCTTCCGCGCTATACGTCCTTTACCAGCCCGAACCTTCTGTCTCTATGATTATATGCTTCTACGGCTTTCAACAATTCTTCTTTTGTAAAATCAGGCCAGGCAACCGGCGTAAAATAAAACTCCGTATAGGCCAGCTGCCACAGCAGGAAGTTGGAAATCCGCTGTTCGTTACAGGTACGGATGAGCAGATCCGGATCAGGCAGCCCTGCGGTATCCAGCGCATTGCTGAAATCCTCCTCCGTCAGCTCCTCCGGATTTATAATTCCCTGCGCGGCTTTCCTGGCCAGCTTCTGCGCAGCTCTGCGGACCTCGTCCCTTCCGCCGTAATTCAATGCGATCTGGAAATGCAGGCCGGTATTGTTCTTCGTCGCTTCCTCCAGCTGATTGATTCTGGAACGGATATCCTCATCCAGCCCTTCCTTGTCACCGATAACACGCACGCACATATTGTTTTTCGCAGCGGTTTTCAGACAGGTCTTCATATAATTGCGCAGAAGGGTCATCAGCGCATCCACCTCGTCCTGGGGACGTTTCCAGTTTTCCGTGGAAAAAGCATAAACCGTCAGGTACTGGATTCCCATCCTGTATGCTTCCTCACAGATTACCTCCACGTTCTTAGCCCCCTGCACATGCCCGTAATTCCTGGGCATCCCCTTGGCCTTGGCCCACCGGCCGTTTCCATCCAATATTATCGCCACATGATTTGGTATGTTCATAATCTGCTATCTCTCCTGTCCTGTTCCTGAAACTGGTAAAAAGGGACAAGCCAAGTAACGCCTGCCCCTCTTATTTCAATTGTAATCCCTGTTCTTTTTAAACGGTCAGGATTTCTTTTGCCTTTTCCTCAACCAGCTTGTCGATTTCCTTTACGTATTTATCGGTCAGCTTCTGAAGGGCTTCCTCAAGCTCCTTGATTTCATCCTCAGAAACATCCTCTTTAGCCAGCTTCTTAAAGGTATCGTTGCCGTCCCTGCGGATATTGCGGACTGCAACCTTGCCTTCCTCGCCTTTCTTCTTTACTTCCTTTACCAGCTCTTTTCTGCGTTCCTCCGTAAGCTCCGGAATTACCAGACGGATAACGCTGCCGTCATTGTTGGGTGTAATTCCCACATCGGATGCCATAATCGCCTTTTCGATCTCTTTAATCAGGGATTTCTCCCAGGGTGAGATCTGGATCATCCTCGGTTCAGGAACCGTGATATTGCCTACCTGCTGAATCGGGGTAGGGCTTCCGTAATAGTTCACTTTAATCTTGTCCAGGATATGGGGATTTGCGCGTCCGGCACGGATTGTTGCAAAATCTGCAGCCAGATATTCATAGGCCTTGCTCATTTTGTTTTCAAACTGCTGTAATTTTTCGTTCATCGATATATCCTCCCTGTTTTTTATACGGTAACCTTGGTTCCGTTAAATTTACCTTTTACTGTATTTACAATGCTGTTTTCTTCATTCAGGCCAAATACCAACATCGGCATTTTATTATCCCTGGCAAGGATGGACGCTGTCATATCCACTACCTGCAGATTCTTTGCGATAACTTCATCAATGGTCACTTCATCATATTTCTTGGCCGCAGGGTTCTTTTTGGGATCGTCATCATATACGCCGTCAATGGCCTTGGCAAGCAGGATAACCTCGGCTTCCACCTCCACTGCCCGCAGCACAACGCCGGTATCGGTGGAAAAATACGGATGTCCCGTACCGCCGGCAAAGAATACAACCATGCCCCTGTCAAAATACTTATTCGCCCTGTCCTTGGAAAAAAGCTTGGTAAAGGAGCCGCATTCAAAAGGTGTCAGCACTGCCGTCTGCATTCCTTCCGCCCTGCATATTTCGGAAACATAAATGCAGTTCATGATGGTTGCCAGCATTCCGATCTGATCCGCTTTTGTCCTGTCAATATTTTCACTGGTGCGTCCTCTCCAGAAATTGCCGCCGCCGATAACAACGCCGACCTGGACGCCTTCCTCCACCAGCTGCTTTATCTGAAGGGCCACCTTTCTTACAGTAGGCTCATGAAAGCCTTGCTTTTCTTCTCCCGCCAGAGCTTCTCCGCTCAATTTCAGTAAAATTCTTTTCATTATAATACGCTCCTATCTGCGTGCTACGGCACGCTCACAGATCCGCAGGACTACTGCAGAGCCTTTGCTTTCTTTTCAAATTCCTTCCGGGCCATCCGGAAGCAGTCCATTAGCTTGGGATTAAACTGGCCGCATTCCCCGTCCAGTATCATCTGATAGGCCACATCATAGGAAAAGGCCGGCTTATAAACCCTGTCGCTCACCAGCGCGTCATAAACATCAGCAATGGAAACCACCTGGGCGGCCAGCGGGATTTCATCCCCCTTCAGTCCATGGGGTATC
>SCPN01000296.1_pt1 | contig 60655 bp, 61 predicted proteins | sample 6106831 | NCBI WGS metagenome assembly SCPN01 (sample SAMN10720447, study PRJNA508395) | human gut metagenome | isolation source: Participant 1, 0 month | reverse complement strand
CCTTCCATTTGCTGATGTGGTGGACTTCTGGCGGAATACTTTGTAGATGAGCCTGTGGAATTCCTCTGAGAGTACGCCAAAAGGAGAACTTGTGCGTCAATATTGATGAATCTCAATATTCAAAAGCAGACGATTCATTCTGTTGCCCAATGAAAACAAAGGCAATGGCCGTTCATTGCACTTGGGCCTCTGCTTCCAGGACAATCTATATTGGATTTATCGATGAGGTGTCTGAAGAGGTGTATACCCTATCTGCCGTTGGTGGTGCTCTTACAGGAACGCTCGATCTGAGTTCCCTTCCAGAAGGTGAATATCGTCCCATCATGTACAGCAGCGACAACCAAAATATCAATGCTGTTATGCTGTATCAATTCCAATAGTCTCAAGTTGAAGAGAGGTGCCGTTCTACCAAGAACGGCACCTCTCTTTTCCCTTTTATGATATAGCGATGCCAAAACAGACCGGCTTCAACGACAGATTAGCTCGGCTGTCGTGACAAAACAATCCGGCTATGCGACAAAACAGACCGGCTATTTCTGGACAAAACAGCTTGGCCTTAACACTTTATATCAAAAGGAGCGAGCCTCGCACCGCAAGAAATGAGGATTGATTTTGCGGTTTTGCCCGCCGCCAATTTATATTTTCGGTACTGCTTCACCGCGAAATGGTCGGGGTCGCGTTCTTCCAAGTCGGCAAACAGCAAATCGACGGGGCTTTGATATTCCTCGTCGTCCTCGCGGGCTTCGCTGGCGTTGATAAGTTCCAACAGGGTAATAAAGTTCATTTCCTCGGCGGGGGCTTCGTACCAGATGTAGCCCACCAACGCGCAATACAAAAGCCGTTCTGCCTTTACCCAAAAATCCTCCGCGCTTTTTTCTCCCTCACCTTTGGTATTCGCTATCAACGTATTTACCAGCTTCAAAATATCTTTCTCGCTGCGGATATACACAAAGGGGTTGTAGTGCATAGATTTTTTGAAGTTAATCGTATTCAGTACCTTAATGCGGTAGCCCGCCCGTTGCAGCAGCTTCCCGCACTCAATCAAAACCGTACCTTTCGGGTCGGTTAAGACGTAAGAGGAATGAAGCTGCATTAGATTAGGTTTGACAAAAAATCTTGTTTTTCCGCTGCCGCTGCCGCCGATCACGACGACGTTCTTATTTCTCGCGTACTTCGGCTGCTTCGGGCGGCTGTTCATGGTAAGCCGTTCCGTCTGCGTCAAAATGATGTTGTTTTGGAAATCCGGGTCTATGTAGGGCTTTATATCTTCGGCGTTTCCCCATCGGGCAGAGCCGTACTCCGCGCCCTTGCGGTATTTCTTCGCGTTTTTCCCTTTGACATAGACTATCAAGCGGATAATCACCGCACCGACAATGCCGACAAGCAAATCCAACGGGTAAACGCTCGGCAAGGCGTTTTCAAAGGCTGCGGAAAATCCTTGTGTGATATTCAGTATCTTTGCAGAAATATCCGCGCCGGGGGCAAGCCGCACCGCCTGTCCGACTTTATCAAAGAGATACACAAAGAACACATAGGGGATATTCGGAAGTATCAGCTTTTTGTAGTTGATCTGCTTCATATCTCGCGCCCCCTGTCCATTTTCTTTACCTTGTCGCGGGCGGCGTTAAGCTGCTTCGCCTTGTCCTTTGCAGCGGCAAGGGCTTTGCGGATAGAGGGCTTTTTCTCCCGGTTCAGCTTCTTTGCGGAAAACTCTTGAAACGCTGCGGTCATAACGTCCGCGTCCCGGCCTTTGAAAAACACAAGGTAACGGGTCTGCTCGCCCTTAACCTTTTTTAGCGAAAAATCTATGTTGTATTTCTTCGCCGTACTCTCAAAGGCTTTAATATTGCTGTCGGTGATCTCGATGTTGGAAACACCCGCGTTCTGCTTCATAAGCTGCCGCATGGTCTGTTTCCCATGCGCGGGTTTGCTTTTCTGCTCCAAAAACTTTTGGATTGCTTTCTGTAACGCCTGTTCGGTAAGCCGCGCCGCGCCTTTTCCCACTTTGACGTATAGGGCAATCGTTTTTTGGGTTACTTCCTCCTGCAAGGTATCAACTCCTTTCCCGGTAAAGTGCGGCTATGCTCATTCGCCGCCGTATAAGTCGTGATTGACAAGGGCGGTATAGTAGCTGTCAATGGTACTCGGCGCGTTGAACAGCACCGCTTTTAGATACTGCTTGATGTTGCGCACTTTGGTTGTGTTCTCCCTCATGCAATCCAAAACAAACTCAATATGGCTGCTGTTCAGCTTCAAAAACTTGGATTTCACCAATTCGGCGGGGTAGTCGTCCCCGGCAATACGGATTGTCTTTCGGGCTGTGCAGACGGTTTCCAGCATAAGGTCAACAATCTCGTCCAAACGGTCTTTGTCAATTTTGCAGTTTTGAATGAGATGGTCGTATTCGATATTGTCCTTGATAATCTCCCTGTAAATCTCTACTGCGCTATTGCTTTTCGCTTCCGTTCTTTTCCTTTCCGGCGGCGTAGCCGCTTCGCCATGCGCAAAGGGCAAGGGGTTTAGGGAATGGAAAGGAATGGAATCGGTACTTGATAAATCAGTAATTGATTGTTCTTTACTTAATATATCTTTATTTAATTGCGTTGGATTTTCCAACGTAGGTTTTTCCTGCGTAGGTTTTTCCAATGTTGGATTATCCAATGTTGGATTTTCCAATGTAGGTAAATCCAATATAGGCGGCTGTCCGCCGCTGGTAGCTGCTTCCGGCTCTCGCGGCTGCGGCTGCTCGTATATGACGTAATCTGCGCCCCGCAAGCGTCCCTTTTCGTCGCGCTCCCGGCTGCGCACGATATATCCGGCTTTTTCGAGTTCCTTTACCGCTTCGCGGATTGCGTCGATCTTCTCCCGGTTGATGTGAGGATAAGCCCGCAAGGGTATAATCCCAATCTTCGGGCAGCGAAAGCATTTGCGACAACAAGCCCTTTGCCTTTAAGGACAATTCCTTGTTTCGCAAGTGGTGGTTGCTCATAACGGTATATCCCGTATTTCGCTCCACTCTGAAAACTGCCATATTTCCTCACTTCCTCTCTTGGTATGCGTGGACATTAGAAAGCCGTTTTCGGCTGTTTTGGTATTGCAATATGCCCTTTGCCGTTTTCGCGTCTGCAAAGCCGCATGGCACAAGGGCTTTTGCCCGTCTATTTGTCCATGCTGGCGTGCGTTTTCCGCGTCCTTTTGCCGGGGCAATAGGGACACTCTTTGAAAACGCAAAACTCATATTTCCACCCGGGGCGGTAGAAACGGCAAGTGCCGCAATCTTCATCATCTCCGGCACAACCGGATTGATAGCGGTCAAATCCCGGCTTCTGCTGCATGAGCAATTCAAACGCCCGCTGCTTGCCCTTTGTGAAATACATTCCGGCTGCACCTCCTTTCCTGCGGGCATAAAAAAAACGGCGTTACTTTCCCCAAAGGGTTAAGGTAACGCCGTTTGTGTGCGTATTCAGTTTTAACACATTCCCTGTCTATCCGCTGTCCGCAAAACCATTGATTTTATTAGCTTTTTGCCGCTATCGCTATCACACCTCATTATTCGATAGACCCGGTTGGAATGAGATGATACGCCTTGCAGAAGCGGGAAAGTCCAGACCGTTATTGTCAAAGATATGTCCCGCATGGGGCGGGATTACCTGAAAGTGGGCTACTATACCGAGAGTTTCTTTGCGGAACGTGATATTCGATATATCGCCATCAATGACGGTGTGGACAGCGACAAAGGGGACAACGATTTTACCCCTTTTCGCAACCTGTTCAACGACTTCTACGCGCGCGATACCAGCAAGAAAATCCGTGCCGTCATGCGTGCCAAAGGAAACGCTGGGGAACACCTCTGTACCAATCCGCCCTACGGGTATATGAAAGACCCAGCGGACAAAAAGAAGTGGATGGTGGACGAGGAAGCTGCCGAGATCGTCAGGCGTATTTTTGACCTGTGCATTGCGGGAAAAGGCCCCATGCAGATTGCCAAGCTGCTGACTGCCGAACACATCCTGACTGTCAAGGCACATTATGCCCAGCGTGCCGGAAAACCGCTGCCTGAAAAACCATATCACTGGGACCCGAAATCTGTGGCGGGGATCTTGAGCGGCCAGAGTACACCGGTCGCACGGTGAACTTCAAGACCTATTCCAAGTCCCACAAACTGAAAAGCGACTGTATAACGTCCCGAAAACCAGCGGATTTTCCCCAATACACAGCCTGCCATTATTGATGAACAAGTCTTTGTGCGGGTACAAGAATTGCGGGAGAACAAGCGCCGTCCGGCCAAGCAAGCTGAACGGCAAGGGCTGTTTTCTGGCCTGCTGTACTGCGCCGATTGCGGAAGCAAACTGCATTTCGCCACAGGCAAAAACATGACGCCGCAGCAAGACTGCTATCGGTGTTCCCGGTATAAGAGCAATACAGGCGACTGTACCATGCACTTCATCCGGGAAGAAACGCTGAAACTGTTTGTTTTGCAGCGGATTTTCGATGTGACGGCGCTGTTCTTTGATGATGCTATGGCATTTGAGGAAGCCGCGAAAAAGCAGCACTTCCAAGAAGCCGAAAAAGAGGCTCAGAAACGCAAGCGTGAAATCGCCCAAGCGGAAAAACGCATTGCTGAACTTGACCGCATTTTCAAGCGCATCTATGAGGATGACATCAGCGGGACGATCAGCCATGAACGGTTCTTGAAACTCTCCACTGACTATGAAGCGGAACAAAGAGAACTGACAGAGCAGGTTAAGACATGGCGGGAAGTGGTAGAAATCTTTGAACAGGATCGATCCGACTTTGACAGCTTTGCAGCCATTGTACGGAAATATGTGGGTATCCGGGAACTGACACCCACCATCGTCAATGAGTTTGTAAAGAAGATCATTGTCCATGCGCCGGATAAGTCCAGCGGACACCGCAGGCAGAAGATTGAACTGGTCTGGAACTTCATCGGAGAAGTCAACCTGCCGGGCGACGATCAGACCGTGGAACGGCAAAGAAAAGGCAGGACGGCATGACCTTTCAGCCATGCCGCCCTGCGACAATCAAATTACTTCCTTATAGGGGCACATCCTTCGTCGTGTCTTTCTTTTTGGAGCGAGTGACGAGGCTCGAACTCGCTACCTCCACCTTGGCAAGGTGGCGCTCTACCAGATGAGCTACACTCGCAACAGCAGGGTTTATATTAGCAGATTTTCTCCCCGCTGTCAACACTTTTTTATTTTTTCGGTTCCACAGTCTCACGGCCCGTTGGTGGACCGGGATCAGGCCGCCTCTCCGCACTGGGGGACCAGATCGCTCCGCCAGGAATACCCCGCCCCGGTCAGCTCCCCGTCCGTCCAGAAGCGGAGGTCCCCCTCCTGGGTCAGGTCCACATGACGCCAGCCGCCGTCCGTCTCCACCACGTTCCACTGGTGGGCCGTTCCGTTCAGCTGCCCGTCCACCACCACGCAGTTCAGCTCCGCCTGGGCACACAGCAGGGCAAAGGACAGGGCCAGCCCCTGGCTGTCCGCCCCGCTCCCCAGCAGTGCGTCATAGGCGGTGGAGCCTCCCGCCGGGTCGTATGCTCCGGCCAGTCCGGCCAGACACGCCAGACGCTCCCGGACAGAAGCGCCGGCACACTCCTCCGCCAGGCGCTCCGCCTCCCGCCGGAGGGAGTTGCGCTGGCTCTCCAGGGTCTCCCGGGACTTGGGATAGGTCAGCAGGATCTCCACGATCCTGCGCGGCCCGCTCTCCGGATACATGGCAATCTCCGCCTCCGGCATTCCCAGGGCGGAGGCCGGGTCGGAGAGGTAGGCCTCCCGCACCAGCTGCCGGAGATAGGCCTCGTCCTCCTCAAAATAGCTGATGCGCAGCACCACCTCCGGGGAGAAGGCGGCCAGGGCCTCGCTCAGCTCACTGCGGATGGCCGAGGCTCCCGTGGCGTCTGTGATGGCAGCCACCTGCTCCCGGCTGCGGCGGTAGGTGATGTGTACGTCCGCTTCATAGCTGCCCACGATGGGAGCCACATTATATTTGATGTACTCCACCGCATACGCCCCCAGAGGATCCTCCTGGACCACCTCCAGGCAGGCCTCGTCCAGCAGGGCCCGCACGTCCGGTTCCTCCCCGTCAAAGCGGATGGAGCCGCTCTCCGCCCCCCGGTTGATGAAGTAGATCAAGCCGTTGACCACATCCTGATAGCTCTCCGCCCGCAGGGTGTTGGCATCCCCCTCGGACACCAGAGTTGCGCTGTGAGGCTCGACAGAGCCGTACTCCCGGGTCAGCATCGAAGCGCAGCCGGTCAGCAGCAGGGACGCCGCCAGCACTCCGGAGAGGATCGTTCCCTTCATGCGTCTCCTCCCAGTGCGGTCACATTCCCAGCTCCTCGCCGATGAGGACCACCTCCATGGTCTCCACCGGCGTGGGCCGGCCCCAGATCACCGACAGGCCCCGGCAGATCCGCTCCGGGCTCTTGCAGTCATAACAGCGGTCGGCCTTGACCGCGCAGGGGGTCTTTCTCCCCAGGCGCTGGGCGTTCTTCGGAGCGGCCACGTTCCGCGCCCGCCACAGGGCCCGGTCATAATCCGGCTCGATCTTGTTGACCCCGACCACAAAGTACACCCTCTTGTGGCCGTACACCGAGGAGGCGATCCGGTTGCAGGTCCCATCGATGTTGACCAGCTCCCCGGTCTCTGCCACGCCGTTGGCGGAGGTCAGATAGACCTCAGTTCCGGCCGCATCCTCCAGGCTGCCTCCCTCCCAGTGCCACACCACCCGGTTGTGGGCGGACAGACGGGGATAGAGCCCCATGGCTTTGACGGTCATAGAGCCGCCGATCCCCACCGTGGTCCCATCGATCTGCCGGTCCAGGTAATCCGCCGCCGCCTGTGCGGTGGCAAAATAGCTGCTCCGGATGCCGCGGTCCTCCAAATTTTTTCTCAGCCTCTCAATGTCTGCCATGTCCTGCTCCTCTCCGGGCCAGGGGCCCTGTGTTTTCTGTCTCAGATCTCGTTTTTCTGATAGGTCTTAAAGCCGTTTCCGGTCACCTCATGGGCGTTGCAGACGATGATAAACGCGTTGGGGTCCACATCGAAGATCAGTTCCTTCAGGGATACGATCTCCTTCTGCTTGAAGGCGCACATCAGCACCCGCTTCTTGTCCCCGGAGTATGCGCCCTCGCCCTTCAGGATGGTGACGCCCCGGTCCATCCGCTGCACAATGGCCTCAGAGATCTCCCGGTCGAAGTTGCTGATGATATAGGCAACCTTGGCCGTGTCCAGCCCATACAGCACCGCGTCCGTGACATAGGCGGAGACCACCTGGGCAATGATGCCGTACAGGGCGGTGGTGATGTTGCCGAAGGCCACGGCCACCAGCAGGATCACCGCCATATCCACCACCAGCAGCAGCTTGCCCATAGAGGCCCAGGGCAGCTTCAGCTTGACCAGGCGGGCGATCAGGTCGGTGCCTCCGGTGGTGGCTCCTTGGGCAAAAATGATGCCCAGGGCCAAACCGATCATAGCCCCGCCGCAGACCGCCGCCAGCATCTGATCCATGGGCTCATAGTGGATCAGGGCCAGCACGTCCACCGCGGCGGAGGACAGGACCATGGAGTACAGGGAGCTTACCAGCAGATGTCCGCCGATGTACTTCCAGCCCAGGATAAACAGGGGGATATTCAACACAAATACAAAGGCGCCGATGGGGATGACGGGGAGATAGGCGTTGACGACCTGACCCACGCCGGTGATCCCGCCAAAGCCGATGAGGTTGGGGGTATAGAACCAGTCAAAGCCGATGGCGTATAAAATGGAACCCACCGTGATCCAAAAATAAGAGACTGCTGTCTTTTTTAACATTGCTTGTTTCATAGGCATCATCCTTTCCTCTCCTCCCCTGCGGCCAAGCCGCGGGATCTCCACTCCAACTTATCACAGAGACACAGCTTTCTGTTTTATCACTCCAAGCCCGGACCGGCTGTTACTCCAGAAGGGACAGCTGCTTCTCCCCCCGGTCCTCCTCCCGCAGGATGGCCCCGGCCACAGGCAGGCTGCGGGCCCGGTAGCGGGCAGTGTTGACGATGGCGGTCTCTGCCAGGGGCAGGACCTGGGTGACCGTCCGCTTGGGCTTGAGGGCCATGACGTTCACTCCCTGGGTGGTGCGGGTGGTCTTGGGGGCCAGGACGGCGGTGTGGAACACCATGCACCGCCCATCGCTGGAGTACAAAGCCAGCTCCAGCTCCTCCCGCAGCAGGAAGGCCGTCACCAGGGGCGACTTGTCGGAATAGGCCCCGGTCAGCTTCTTCCGCCGGGTCTGGGTCTGATAGGCGGACAGCTCCACCCGGGCTGTCTTGCCGTTCTCAAAGCAGAACAGCAGCTGGCCGGAGTAGTCCCCCGGGATGCAGGCCCACAGGACCCGCTCCTCCCCATCCATCCCCAGCTTGGTGGGGAGGTAGTCGCCCAGAACGCTGGCCTTACTGTCGTCAAACTCACTCAGCCGGGTCTTGTAGCACTGCTGACGGTCGGTGAACACCAGCAGCTCATCCCGGTTATTTCCCTCCCAGTACAGGAAGGGGCCGTCCCCTTCCTTATATTTCTGGTCGCTGGCCATCCGCAGGGACTGGGGCGTGATTTTCTTCAAATAGCCCTCCCGGGACAGGAACAGGTGCACAGGATAGTCGGGGGTGTCGTCCTCCTCCCCCTGGGCGTTCTCCGCCTCGTACTCATAGAGGATGTCGGTGCGGCGGGGCACGGCGTACTTCTTCCTGACCTCGGTCAGCTCGCCGATGATGATCTTTCGGATGCGCTTTGGGTCGTTGACCGTGGCCTGGAGGTCCTCGATCTCCGCCTCCAGGGAGTCCACTTCCTGGGTGCGCTTCAGGATGTACTCCTTATTGATGTTGCGCAGGCGGATGTCGGCCACATACTCCGCCTGGACCTGGTCGATCCCGAAGCCGATCATCAGGTTGGGGACCACCTCCGCGTCCTCCTCTGTCTCCCGGATGATCTGGATGGCCCGGTCGATGTCCAGCAGGATGCGCCGCAGGCCCTGGAGCAGATGCAGCTTGTCCTGCTTCTTCTTCATGTTGAAGTACACCCGGCGGCGGATCGAGTCCGCCCGCCACGCGGTCCACTCCTCCAAAATTTCCCGCACCCCCATCACCCGGGGCATCCCGGCGATGAGGACGTTGAAGTTGCAGGACTGGGAATCCATCAGCGGAGTCATGCGGAACAGCTTGCTCATCAGCTTGTCCGGGTCGGTCCCCCGCTTCAGGTCGATGGCCAGTTTCAGGCCGGTCAGGTCGGTCTCATCCCGCATATCGGCGATCTCTTTGATCTTGCCCGCCTTGACCAGCTCCGAGACCTTGTCCATAATGGCCTCCGAGGTGGTGGAGTATGGGATCTCATAGACCTCGATCAGATTCTCACTCTTGAGATAGCGCCACTTGGCCCGCACCTTGAAGGAGCCCCGCCCGGTGCGGTAGATCTCACCCAGGGCGGCCGCGTCGTATATCAGCTCGCCGCCGGTGGGGAGATCCGGGGCCTTCAGGGTGGAGAGGATGTCGTGGTCCGGGTTTTTCAGAAAGGCGATGGTGGTATCGCACACCTCGCCCAGGTTGAAGCCGCACAGGTTGCTGGCCATGCCCACCGCGATGCCCTGGTTGGCGCTCACCAGCACGTTGGGGAAGGTGGTGGGCAGCAGGGCGGGCTCCTTCAGCTTGCCATCATAGTTGTCCACGAAGTCCACCGTGTCCTGATCAATGTCCCGGAACAGCTCGCCGCAGATGGCGTCCAGCTTGACTTCGGTGTACCGGCTGGCCGCCCAGGCCATATCCCGGGAGTACACCTTACCAAAGTTACCCTTGCTGTCCACAAAGGGATGGAGCAGCGCGCCATAGCCCCGGGACAGGCGGACCATGGTATCATAGATGGCCGCATCTCCGTGGGGGTTGAGCTTCATGGTGGCCCCCACCACGTTGGCCGACTTAGTCCGCGCCTTGGTCAGCAGCCCCATGTCGTACATGGTGTACAGCAGCTTCCGGTGGGAGGGCTTGAAGCCGTCGATCTCCGGGATGGCCCGGGAGACAATGACCGACATGGCATAGGGCATATAGTTGACTTCCAGCGTCTGGGTGATGGGCTGCTCCAGCACCTCGGCGTGCAGCCCCATCACGTTGGGGTTATTCGTTTTTTTCGCCCCCTCCGCGGGGGTTTTCTTCTTTGCCATTTTTGTCCGTCCTTATTGTATGCCCCATTTCAGGGGATTTTCTTGGAGCTCTTTGCGGATCATACGGCCGCAACAGCCGCACCGGGCCTTGCGGCCCGAACGCTGACTTACGAAATATCCGCCAGTTCCAGATATTTATACCCGTTGTCCGCGATGTGGCTCTTGCGGCCCTGGAGGTCGTCCCCCAGGAGCAGGTCGAAGAAATAGGCGGTGCGCTCCACATCCTCGGGCATGACCTTGATGAGGCGGCGGGTGGCCGGGTTCATGGTGGTCAGCCACATCATATCCGGCTCGTTCTCGCCCAGGCCTTTGGAGCGCTGGATGTCGTACTTCTTCCCCTCCAGCCCGGCCACAATATCCATCTTTTCCTTGTCGGAGTAGGCAAACCAGGTCTTTTCCTTACAGGTGATCTCGTACAGTGGGGATTCAGCAATATACACATACCCCTTTTGGATCAGGGTGGGGGTCAGGCGGTAGAGCATGGTGAGGATCAGGGTACGGATCTGGAACCCGTCCACATCGGCGTCCGTACAGATGACAACCTTGTTCCAGCGCAGATTCTCCAGGTCAAAGGCGGCCAGGTCCTTCACGTGCTTATCCTTCACCTCCACGCCGCAGCCCAGCACCTTCAGCAGGTCGGTGATGATCTCGCTTTTGAAGATCTTGGCGTAGTCAGCTTTCAGGCAGTTGAGGATCTTGCCCCGCACGGGCATGATCCCCTGGTACTCCGCGTCCCGGCTGAGCTTGACCGCGCCCATGGCGGAGTCGCCCTCCACGATATACAGCTCCCGGCGGGACACATCCTTGGTGCGGCAGTCCACGAACTTCTGTACCCGGTTGGAGATGTCCATGGAGCCGGACAGCTTCTTTTTGATGTTCAGCCGGGTACGCTCCGCCGTCTCCCGGGATCGCTTGTTGATCAAAACCTGCTCGGCGATCTTCTGTGCATCCTGGGGATTTTCGATGAAATAGACCTCCAGCTGGGCGCGGAGGAAGTCGGTCATGGCCTCCTGAACAAATTTGTTGTTGATGGCCTTCTTGGTCTGGTTCTCATAGCTGGTCTGGGTGGAGAAGTTGTTGGACACCAGCACCAGGGCGTCCTGGATGTCGTTGAAGCTGATCTTCGCCTCATTTTTCTGATATTTGTTCTGCTGCTTCAGATAGGCGTCCAGGGCGGAGACAAAGGCCGACTTCATGGCCTTCTCCGGAGAGCCTCCGTGCTCCAGCCAGGAGGAGTTGTGGTAGTGCTCTACCACCGACACCCGGTTGGAGAAGCAGAAGGAGACGGACAGCTTCACCTTGTACTCCGGCTTATCCGCCCGGTCCCGGCCCTTCCGCTCCGTCTGCCAGAACACCGGCTGGGTGAGGGGCTCTTCCCCCGCCAGCTCGGTCACATAGTCCAGGATCCCATTGTCATACCGGAAATCCGTGGTGGAAAACCTCCCGGCGGAGGTCTCCTCCCGGAAGCGGAAGGTCACCCCCGCGTTCACCACCGCCTGCCGCTTCATCACGTCGGTGTAGTAGTCCACGGGGATGTCGATGTCGGTAAAGACCTCCAGATCGGGCTTCCAGCGGAAGATGGAGCCCGTCTTTTTTCCCCGGTCTGTGGGCTCCTTGTGCAGGCCGCCCACATTTTCTCCCTTTTCAAAGTGGAGGGTGTATTTGAAGCCGTCCCGCCAGACGGATGCGTCAAAATATTCGCTGGCGTACTGGGTGGCGCAGGAGCCCAGGCCGTTCAGGCCCAGGGAGTACTCATAGTTGTCCCCGTCCCCGCCGTACTTTCCGCCGGCATACAGCTCGCAGAACACCAGCTCCCAGTTATATTTCTGCTCCTTCTCATTCCAGTCCACCGGGCAGCCCCGTCCCTGGTCCTCCACCTGGATGGACCGGTCCAGGAACCGGGTGACGGTGATCAGGCTGCCGTGACCTTCCCGGGCCTCGTCGATGGCGTTGGACATGATCTCAAAGACCGCGTGCTCACAGCCCTCCAGGCCGTCCGATCCAAAGATCACCCCCGGGCGCTTCCGCACCCGGTCCGCACCCTTCAGGGCGGAGATGGATTCATTTCCGTAACTTGCTTTCTTCTGCGCCATAGCTTCCTCTTCCTCACTGCTTCCTTGAAAAATCCGTACGATAACAGAGTAATGATACCTCATTTTCCGGGGAAAAGTCAAGGAACCCCAGCCTGCTCCCAAACCACAGGGTATAAAATCTATAATTCCACCCAAAACTGTACCACAAAGGAGGGCAAAAAATGGGTTGTTTTCAGGTGTTTGAGGACCATGAGGGGATCGAAGCGGACATTCTCCGCCGGCTTTCCGGTCTGGGCGGCAGGCCGGAGGCCCGCTCTGCCGGTCAGCGGCCCGCCCTGCTGGTGGTCTCCCCCCGCGCCGCCCTCCGCGGTCCCATCGCAGCCGCCTGCCGCACCGCCCTGCTGCCCGGGGATCCGCCCCTGCCGGAGCTGGAACTCCAGGCCGCCAGCGCCGTCAGCTATGGCTCAGGCCCCCGCAACACCCTCACCATCTCCAGCCGGACCGGGGACCGGCTTTGGGTGGCCCTTCAGCGGGAGCTGGTCACCGTCCAGGGGCAGGTGGTGGAGCGGCAGGAGTTCCCCTGGCGTCTCTCTCCCGGGGCCTCCCCCCAGGCGGCGCTGGCGGTGGCCGGGGCCCTTCTGCTGCTGGGGATCCCTCCGGAACAGATCTCCTCCCCGCCCCAGTAAAAATTTCGGCCCCGCTGCTTGACAAACCTACTTGTCCGGTCTATAATCAAAACACCCCTCCCCCGGGGGGTGTCATTGCGGTAGATTTTTCATTACAAGGGCGGCAGAGCCGCCCCTCCGGAAATTCTCCGCTTTGCTCCGAATCTGCGCCGCACTCGCGGCGGGGCGCACAGCGCCCTTCATGGGCGGAGCAGACAGAAATCACGAGGTGATACAATGAAACAAAAATTTAACGTCACAGGCATGACCTGTTCCGCCTGCTCCCGCTCCCATCCAAACAGCTCTGTTTGGATGGGCTCCCTCTCCATTTAAATCCTCAGGGCGGCAAAGCCGCCCCTCCGGAAATTCTCCGCTTTGCTCCGAATTTGCGCCGCACTCGCGGCGGGGCGCACAGCGCCCTTCATGGGCGGAGCAGACAGAAATCACGAGGTGATACAATGAAACAAAAATTCAACGTCACAGGCATGACCTGTTCTGCCTGCTCCGCCCATGTGGAGAAGGCGGTCAACAGGCTGGACGGCGTCCAGAAGGCTGAGGTCAGCCTGATGACCAATTCCATGACCGTCCAGTACGACGAGGACGTCCTCTCCCCCGGCGGCATCATCGACGCCGTCATCCACGCGGGCTATGGAGCCTCCCTGCCCGAGGCGGCTGCCACCAAGACAGGCTCCGCCCGGCCCGAGGCCCGGATGGAGGAGGAGCTCTCCGCCATAAAGCACCGCCTGATCTGGTCCTTTGTCTTTTTGATCCCCCTGTTCTACATCTCCATGGGGCACATGATGGGTGCCCCCCTGCCCGGGTTCCTCCTGGGCCCGGAAAATGCGGTGGCTTTTGGCCTGACCCAGCTGCTGCTCACCCTGCCAATTATGTATCTCAACGACAAATACTATCAAGTCGGCTTTAAGACCCTGCTCCACCGCGCGCCCAACATGGACTCCCTCATCGCCGTGGGCTCCGCCGCCGCCGTGGTATACGGCGTATTTGCCATCTATCAGATGGGCTATGGGCTGGGACACGGGGACCTGGCGCTGGTGGCGCGGTACCACATGGACCTGTATTTTGAGTCCGCCGGCATGATCCTCGCCCTCATCACCCTGGGCAAGTTCCTGGAGACCCGCTCCAAGGGCAAGACCAGCCAGGCCATCACCCGTCTGATGGACCTGGCCCCCAAGACCGCCGCCGTCCTGCGGGACGGACAGGAGGTTGAGATCCCCGTGGAGGAGGTCCGGGTGGGCGACCGCATCGTGGTCCGCCCCGGCCAGTCCATCCCGGTGGACGGCGTGATCGTGGAGGGCAGCTCCGCCGTGGACGAGTCCGCCCTCACCGGCGAGTCCCTCCCTGTGGACAAGGGCCCAGGGGACAAAGTGGCCGCCGCCGCCATCAACCGTTCCGGTTCCTTCACCTTTGAGGCCAGCCGGGTGGGCGAGGACACCACCCTGGCCCAGATGATCCGTCTGGTGGAGGAGGCTTCCTCCTCCAAGGCCCCCATCTCCAAGCTGGCCGACAAAGTGGCCGGAGTCTTTGTCCCAGTGGTCATGGCCATCGCCGCCGTCACCGCCCTGGTCTGGTTCGTGGCCAGCGGCTATGACGTCACCCGGGCCCTCACCGCCGGGGTGGCAGTCCTGGTCATCTCCTGTCCCTGCGCCCTGGGTCTGGCCACCCCCGTAGCCATCATGGTAGGCACAGGCAAGGGGGCAGAAAACGGTATCCTGATCAAATCCGCTGAGGCTCTGGAGACCCTGCACACCGTCAACACCGTGGTGCTGGACAAGACCGGCACCCTCACCCAGGGCAGGCCGGTGGTCACCGACATCCTCCCCGGCGAGGATATGGACGAGGAGGGGCTGCTCATCCTGGCCGCCTGTCTGGAGGGGCCCTCGGAGCACCCTCTGGCCGCCGCCATTGTGGAAGAGAGCAGAAAGCGGGACCTCCCCATCACCTCCGTGGGCGGGTTCACCGCCGTTCATGGCCGGGGCGTCCGGGCTGTACTGAGCGGCCGGACCTTTCTGGGTGGAAACCGGGCTATGATGGAGGAGGCCGGCGTGGAACCCGGCCCCTTCCCCGCCCAAGCGGAGGTGCTGGCAGAACAGGGAAAGACGCCCCTGTACTTCGCCAACGAGAGCCGGGTGCTGGGTCTCATCGCTGTGGCCGATACGCCCAAGCCCACCAGCGCCGCCGCGGTGGCCGCCTTCCGCCAGCTAGGTCTTGAGGTGGTCATGCTCACCGGCGACAACCAGCGCACCGCCGACGCCATCGGCCATCAGCTGGGGGTCACCCAGGTGATGGCTGAGGTCCTCCCCCAGGACAAGGAGCGCATGGTCCGCCAGCTCCAGGAGGAGGGCCGGAAGGTCGCCATGGTGGGGGACGGTATCAACGACGCCCCCGCCCTGGCCCGGGCCGACGTGGGCCTTGCCATCGGGGCGGGCACCGATGTAGCTATCGAGAGTGCGGACATTGTCCTGATGAAATCCGACCTGATGGACGCCGCCGCCGCTGTGGAGCTCAGCCGGGCCGCCATCCGGAACATCAAGGAGAACCTGTTCTGGGCCTTCTTCTACAACTCCATCGGCATCCCTCTGGCCGCCGGCGTATTCTATCCCCTGCTGGGTTGGCAGCTCAACCCCATGTTCGCCGCCGCCGCCATGAGTCTGAGCTCGGTGTGTGTGGTGTTCAACGCCTTACGCCTGCGCTTTTTCAAAAGTAAATTCAAGTCCGTGCCCCCGCCGGAGCAGGCCCCCTGTCAGGAGGCCCGTCCCGCTGACGTCACAACAGAACCGACAGAAGAACACAAGGAGGAAAAAGCTATGACCAAGACCCTGAATATTGAAGGCATGATGTGCGCCCACTGTGTGGCCCATGTGGAGAAGGCCCTGTCCGCTCTGGGCGGTGTGGCCTCCGCCAAAGCCGACCTGGAGGGCAAGTGCGCCACCGTCACCCTGGCCGCCCCGGTCTCCGATCAGGAGCTGAAGGACGCGGTCACCGAGGCCGGATACGAGGTGGTGTCCATCCAGTGAAGGCGGACCACACCCAGGTGACCCGGCTCTTAAAGACCGCCCGGGGACAGATCGACGGCATTTTGAAGATGGTGGAGGAGGACCGCTACTGCCTGGAGGTGTCCAGCCAGATCATGGCCGCCCAGTCCATCCTGAAAAAAGCCAACCGCATGGTGCTCAAGGCCCACATGGACTGCTGCGTCCGGGAGGCCGTCGCCTCCGGCGCGCCGGATGAGAAACTGGAGGAGCTGGCCGCCCTGCTGGATAAGCTGGCCGACTGAGCCCCAGCCACGATCAACCGCAAAGGACCGCCGCGGCAACTTGCCGCGGCGGTCCTTTGCGGTTATCCCTGATAGAGGGCGGCTGCCGCGCCGCCGTCAAACAGGCGGTCATACTGCATCCGCTGGTAATCCTCGATCCTCTCAGTATAGGCGTTGGTCTCCAGATGGCTGTACGCCTCCCCCAGGGCGTCGGTGTAGCCCACAAAGGTGAGGGCGGGCAGCGTCTTTTGCAGGTCCCACAGGAAGGCCCCATAGGGGTCTCCCTCGATCCCGGCATAGCGCAGCAGGTACTGCCCCAAAAAGTTCAGACTGGTTTCCTCCGGTCCGTCCCACTCCACAGGGTAGTTGGCCCACAGCACAAAGGGCACCCGGAAGCGGCCCATGTACTGCTCCATGGTCATGTCCTCCTGCCGCACCCCATAGGCCCGGTCCAGGAACTCCTGCTCCACCGAGGGCTGGTGGTCCCCGAACATCAGCAGAATGGTGGGCTCCTCCTGCCGGGAGAAGTAGTCGATCAGCTGCTGAAAGGCCCGGTCCGTCTCATTGGCCAGGGTCAGATACTGCTCCGCCATGGGATATTTCCCCGGCGCGTCCGTCAGCCGCACCTGGGCGGGGTAGTCCTCCACGGTATAGCTGCCGTGGTTCTGGATGGTCACATTGAACAGGAACAGGGGCTCCCCCTCCGCCTTGTGCTCAAACTCCCAGATGATCTGCTCAAAATCGGAGCGGTCGCTGACATAGCCGTGCTCCATGCTCTGGGGCACATCCATGTCCTCCCCGCACTTGAACTGGTCAAAGCCCAGCCGGGGATAGGCCCGGTCCCGCTGCCAGGAGGTCCGCTCCCCCGGGTGAAAGGCCAGGGTCCGGTACCCAGCCTCCTTCAGGAGCGAGGCCATGGAGGGGGCATCATCCAGGATGTACTGCTGATAGGGGATGCTCCCTGAGGGCAGGAATGCCATGGAATTCCCGGTGAGAAATTCAAATTCGCTGGCGCTGGTCCCCGCCCCAAACACCGAGGTGTAGGCATGCCCCCACACCCCGTTGTCCAGGGTGCGGAAGGTGTCGGTGACGCTCTCGCTGAGGGACAAATTCCCGAACTCCTCAAAATCTGCCCAGGATTCGTTCATGATAGCCACAATATTGGGGCGCTCCGCCCCCACCGCAGCCGGCTCCTCTGGGACCACCTGGTTCAGGATCTGCCCCAGGCGCTGGGGGCTCATGTCCTCCGGCTCCTCCACCTGCATGAACTCCGTGTTCCTCAGAAAGACCGCCAGGGCCCCGCCGGTGCGGTAGGCCCCCACCTGGTCCCACACGTCCGTTTTCACGCCGAAGGCCCCCAGCCGCTCCGTCTGGACCACCGGGACCAGGCACAGCGCTCCGGCCAACAGACATACTGCCCGGGTCCGCAGGCCGCTCCGCCCCGCCCAGGCGCGCCCCCGCAGCAGCCAAATCAGCCCCGCGATCAGCGCCAGCCCCACCGCCATCTGCCAGGTAGGCCGGTAGGAGTAGCTCCCGGACACCGCCGCGGCGGTCCCCAGGGCCGTCAGGTCCCAGGGGAGCACCGGGCTGCCCCGGTACAGGGCCACAAAGTAGTTGGCCGTCCCCCACAGTCCGCACAGAATATGGAGGAGCACACAGCACACCGCCGGCCGGCCGGTGAGGCCGCACATCAGAAAATAGAGGGCCCCCACGCAGATCACATTGGCAAGAGCCGCCCCCGGAGCCGTCTGCCAGGGCCAGGCTCCATAGAGAAACTGCATCAAATAAAATGCAGTGACAGGGGGCAGCAGAAAGAGGGCCGCCCTCAGCAGACGGAAGGACAGCTCCTCCCGGTGGATCACAGATTTTTTCACCATCATATCGGCGCTCCTGTTTATTTTACTTTCATTTTACAGGATGTTTATTTTACATGATTTTTCGACACTTGTCAAAGGCTGCCCGCTCAACGGGGCCGTTTCCATCCAAATACCGGAGCACTCTGGACGGGAGGCAGGATGACCCGGGAACCTTTCCCCCTCCCCGCCGTCTAAGCTCATACAAGCATATTAAGCATGAAAGGAGATCGTTCCCATGAAAAAAGCCCACTTACTTTTTCTGGCGCTGGCCTGTGTGATGGCTCTGTCCGGCTGTTCTGTTCCAAAAAAGCCCTTTCGGGAGCTGACCGGGGCGGAGATCCGCTCCGCCTCTGTCCGCCTGTCGCCCCCCGACCTGACAGTCCTGATCCAGGACACAGACCGTCTGGCGGAGCTTTTACAGGATGTGACCCTCTATGAGGCGGATCCCTCCTACACCGAGTACGCGGGACAGGCCGCAGCCTTTACCCTGGAGCTGGATGACGGCACACAGACCACGGTCACCGCGTTCAGCCCCTTTCTGATCCTGGACGGGGTGGGATACCGGACGAAGCATGGCCCCTGTGAAGCCCTGAACCGCTATGCCAACGATCTGCTGGCAGAGGACGGCGCCCCTCTCCTGCTGACGGAGCCGCCGGCCCTGACGGTGATCTGCGGCGACACCGCTGCCGGTGCACTGCTGGGAACCTACTCCTGGCAGTGGCAGTCCTCCGGCGGTTCGTGGGAGGGCACCGCATCGGACAGCGCCCACCCGCTGGACTGCCGGGAGCTCCTCCTGCCCCTGGAGACCGGGGAGGAGACCGCCGCGCTCCGGTTCCAGGCAGAGCCCGACTCCATCGTGGACGTCCGCTGTTGGAGCGACGCCCACTGGTCTGACCCCGATGCGGAGGCGGAGCCCTGCGCGTTCGATGGCAGCACCCTCCAGTTGAAGCCGGGCGGATATATCTATGAGGTCACAGCCCAGTGGGATGACAGCCAGGGCTCCGGCGGCACAGCGCACTACGCCTTCTACATCCGGAGCTCCCACAGCAGCCTGTGCGGTTATCCTCCGGCAGACAGCCTGGGGGCAGACCCCTCCATCACCTGACCGGAACCCAGCCGGTCCCCCGCCAAAAAACCGGCCAGCGCCGAACAGATGACCAGCGCCTGAGCATCTGCGGGGGGACATCTAAGACATATTTTCAAGCGGGTAGCCGGGGTCTCCCCATCGGAACCTGCCGGTAGTCGTCAAACGCAGCGATCTGCCCCATGGATACAAAGGGACCCGCCGGATCGGCGGGTCCCTTTGTATGATCTTTCCTGACAGCAGATCACTCCTGCTCCCAGTTGTGGTAGACATTCTGAACATCGTCGTTATCTTCCAGGAACTCCAGGAGCTTCTCCATGTTCTTGATGTCTTCCTCGTCGGTGAGCTTCACATAGTTCTGGGGGACCATCTGGACAGCCGCCTCCAGGAAGGTGTAGCCCTTAGCCTCCAGACCGGCCACCACATCATTGAAGGCGTCCGGGTCGGTGTAGATCTCAAAGACCTCGTCATCGGCCTGCATATCGTCGGCTCCGGCCTCCAGAGCGTCCATCATCACAGTGTCCTCGTCCAGGTCCTCAGAATCCATGACGATCACACCCTTGCGGTCGAAGGACCAGGACACACAGCCGGTGGCGCCCAGGCCCTTGCCGTACTTGTCCAGCAGGTGGCGGACCTCAGGCGCAGTGCGGTTGCGGTTATCCGTCAGGGCGTCCACGATAACGGCCACGCCGTTGGGGCCGTAGCCCTCGTACACCACATTCTCAAAGTTATCCGTGTTCCCGGCGCCCAGGGCCTTGTCGATGGTACGCTTAATGTTGTCATTGGGCATATTGGCCGCCTTGGCCTTGGCGATCACAGCCGCCAGGCGGGAGTTGTTGGCGGGGTCGCCGCTGCCGCCGGTCTTGACCGCCACGATCATCTCGCGGGCAATTTTCGTAAAAATCTGAGAGCGCTTGGCATCCGCCGCGCCCTTGGTTTTCTGTATGTTGTGCCACTTGGAATGTCCGGACATGGTTATCTTCCCTTCTGTGAATTTCAGATCAAAAGCGACAGTATTATATCACTAGAACTTGAGTTTGACAACCCCGGTCCCACTTTTCTTGTAAGAAAAGTGGGGAAAAGAACTTTATGCGACACTACGTTTCGCCTCTGCTCATGATAGGACGTGGTTTGGTTTTCGGTTTTGGCTTCAATATCTTTCTTGGGCAGGTTTCTCGTGGGGGAATTTCGCCGCCTGCGGGCGGCACGTGACTTTCCCAGCGATGGGAAAGTCCCCAAAGGATCGCCAGGGGACACACTCCTTACACTTGCAACGGTGGCTTCCCAACACAGTATACCCTGCCTTGATTTGATTTTTGATCTTTCCGCATTTCGAGGATCTTTTCCATGTCTCTTCTGTTTGCTTTCTCATAACTCTTATTTTTCGGCAAAAATCTTTATTTCGGACACTCCTCTTCATAGAGGCGGGTCCAAGACCCGCCCTCCGTCCACAGATGGCGAAACTCCTCCCGCAAAAAACACATGAAAAAATAGTTGGAGCGACCCCGATGACAGGGCCGCTCCCAGGTAAAAAGAAAAGGAATGAGGATAGACGCGTCACCGCAGACCGGCGCATTTTCCGATCTGGATGATGACGGTAGGCAACAGGGCCAGGATGGCACACAGGCCGATCTGCTCCAGGGTGAAAGGGGCCACCTGGAACAGGCCCTCCAGAAAGGGGACGAATAGCACCGCCGCAAGAAAGACCACCCCTGCGGCAAAGGCAGCTAGGCTGGCCTTGTTGGACAGCAGCCCCAGGGCAAACAAGGACTGACGGCCCCGGCAGTTGAATCCATGGAACAGCCGGGCCAGGGTGAGGGTGGCGAAGGCCAGAGTCATGGCCAGGGGCGCCCCCCCACTGTTCAGCCCCAGGAAGTAGGCGGCCATGGTGGCGGCGGCAATGAGCAGGCCGTAGATACCGATGCGGCCCAGCAGGCTCCAGTTCAAGATGGGCTCGCTGGGGTCCCGTGGCTTCTGAGACAGCAGGTCCCCGCTGGAAGGCTCTACCCCGATGGCGATGGCGGGCAGGGAGTCGGTAAGAAGGTTGATAAACAGCAGATGTACCGGCAGGAAAGGGTTAGGCAGACCCAGAATGGAGGTGACCAAAACACTCAAAATGCCCGCCATATTACCCGAGAGCAGAAAGGTGATGGCGTTTTTGATGTTGGTGTACACCCCCCGGCCGTTGACCACCGCCTTGACGATGGTGGCGAAGTTATCGTCGGCCAGGATCATGGCGGCAGCGTCCTTGGACACCTCAGTGCCAGTGACCCCCATAGCCACGCCGATGTCCGCCGACTTTAAGGCGGGGGCGTCATTCACTCCGTCGCCAGTCATGGCCACGATCTTACCCCTCCGCTTCCAAGCCTCCACGATGCGGATCTTGTGCTCCGGTGAAACCCGGGCGTAGACGGACACCTGCTCCAGCTTCTGGTCCAGAGCGCCGTCATCCATCTCGTCCAATTCGTGGCCGGACAGAGCCAGTTCTCCATCCTGAAGGATGCCGATCTGCCGGGCGATGGCGGAGGCGGTGACCCTGTGGTCGCCGGTAATCATCACTGTGCGGATACCGCCCCGCTTGGCATCGGCCACCGCCTGGATGGCCTCCGGCCGGGGCGGGTCGATCATGGAGATCAGGCCGATGAAGGTGTATTCCCGCTCGTCGGTAAAGTCCAGACGGGCAGCGCCAGGCATGTCCCGGTAGGCGAAGGCGAGCACCCGCAGCCCCTTGCTGGAGAGTTCCTGGTTCACCGCCAGGATCTGCTCCCGCCGCTGGTCCGTGAGTTCCACCACGCCCTCTGAAGTGAGCAGCTGGGTGGAGTGTTCCAGCAGGACATCCAAGGCCCCCTTGGTGAGCATAACGGTCTCTCCCCCATCCAGCACATGGAGGGTGGACATGAGCTTCCGGTCAGAGTCGAAGGCCAGCTCACACAGGCGGGGGTACTGCTCCCGGTAGGCGCGCTCCTCGATACCCATGCCGTCACCGATCATGATGAGGGCCACTTCAGTGGGGTCACCCACGGCGGTCCCCTTCTCCTCGTCGGTGGTGGCGTCGCTGGCCAGGATGGCCGTCTGGATCAGCCGGCGGTGGATGGGCTCCTCCATGGTGAGGGCGGAGCAGTCCACCAGTGAGCCGTCCACATAGGCGGTCTGGGGGGTCATCCGGTTCTGGGTGAGGGTACCCGTCTTATCCGAGCAGATCACCGACACGGCCCCCAGGGTCTCCACCGCCTTAAGCTCTTTCATGATGGCGTTCTCCTTGGCCATCTTCTGGGTGCCCATGGCCTGGACGATGGTGACAATGGAGCTGAGGGCCTCTGGGATGGCGGCCACCGCCAGGGCCACTGCGAACATCAGGGAGTCCAGAATGGCCTGGGTGCCGAAGCCTCCCGCATGGTACAGGGACAGGGCGAACACCCCCACGCAGATGATGAGGATGATCATGGCCAGCCGGCGGCTGAACTGGTCCAGGCTTTCCTGGAGCGGGGTCTTGCGCCGCTGAGTCTGGTTCATGAGGGCGGCCACCTTCCCCAATTCGGTGTTCATGCCGGTGCTGGTGACCACCACCAAGGCCCGGCCATATACCACCAACGAACCGGAGAATACCAAGTTCTTCCGGTCCCCCAGGGCCACCTTATCCCCCTCAATGACCGCCTCGGTCTTCTCCACCCCCTCGCTTTCGCCGGTGAGGGAGCTCTCGTTCACCTTCAGGGAGTAGTTGTGGAGGATCCGGCCGTCGGCCACCACCATATCCCCCGCCTCCAGCTCCACGATATCCCCGGGGACAATCTGGTCGGAGGGGATGATCAACCGCTCGCCGTCCCGGAACACCCGGGCGGTGGGGGCCGACATAGCTTTTAAACTCTCCAGGGATTTTTCTGCCTTACAGTGCTGTACCGTTCCCAGCACCGCGTTAAGGATGAGCACGGCAAAGATGACGATGGTGCTCTCCGCGTTGCCCGAGAGCATAGAGATCACCGCAGCCACAACGAGGATGACCACCAGCAGGTCTTTGAACTGCTCCAAAAACACCTGCCACACCGGCTTTTTTCTCTCCTCCCGCAGGGCGTTTGGACCAATTTTTTCTATGCGTTCCTGGGCCTGCTGGGTGGTAAGGCCCTCCTCCTGGCTCTCCACGGCGTGGAGAACTTGCTGCGGGGTCTGAGCATAATATTGGGACTCCATGGACCCATCTCTCCTTTCTTCCTTCTCCGACTGTTTGCAGCCTAAAAGGAAATGAATTGCGTTTTTGAACTTGGAGCGATAGAGGCCTGTTGGACGGGAAACAAAAAAAAGACCTCTGCATAAGCGCATCCATGTAAACGCTTACACAAAAGTCTTGTTACCGATTGCTCGGTGTCCGCCGCCAGGTCTGAAAAACCAGGCCGTGGTGTTGACAGCGGTCCTGCACTACTCCCTTTTGCTTGTGGAGCTAGTATACCAGTCTGCCTCCTCCCTGTCAAGATGGAAATGAATCTTTTTTTCAAAAATCCTGCAAAATACCAGCAGCCGTCTCACGCCGCCGCTCCGCCTCTCCCCGTCTGCCGCCGTGGGACGCTCAATTCCCCGCCCATAAGGACCGCAACACGGCAGCACATCCAAACAAGAGGCAGAACGAAGTTTTGCATAATGTTCTTTTGCCTGCTCTTCTCACAAGAAAAGCAGGCGGCCCGAAGGCCGCCCTGGGAAACAAAAAATATTACATTATCGGAATACCTTCCCATCCCCATCCAGCACCTCCCGGCGGTGGAAGGTGACGAAGTCAGGGGCCAGGTCGGGATACTCGCGACAGAAGGCAGCCCGGATCAGTTCCGGATTAAGCCCCGGATTCTGGGCCCGCACCACTGCGTCCAGGGTGAGGGTGTCGCTCTGGCACTCCAAATTGAATCTCTGGATCAGTGGGATCAGGTCCACCTCCGTATAGCCTGCCTTGGCCTTGTTGGACTTTTTCCGGATGACCAGGCTGTCCCGGCGGAGCAGCTCCTGCATGGCGGGCTCAGACTCCTGGGGGCGGCCCTCAGAGTACTCAAAATTCATAATGTAATTGAGGTAGGTCAGCTCCTTCAGCTTCCGCTGTGCCGGATAACACTGGTGGATGATGATGCCCTCCGGCATGGCGGCGGTGAGCCGCCGGGGGACCTCCTCCGGGTCGGCGCCCTCCAGCAGACCGAACTCCAGGATCTCACACTGGCTGGAGTAGCCCACAGACAGGGGCAGGGCGATGGAGACAAAGGGGTGGGGGTTGAAACCCTCGGTATGCTTGATAGCGATGCCCGCCCGGGCAAAGGCCCGCTGGAAGGTGCGCATCAGGTCCAGATGGGAGATATACTTCGCCCGCCCTGTCTTCGAAAACAGCAGCCGGTCAGCCATTGCACACACCTCCTGAAAGCAGTCTGTTGGCCCCGCAGCCGGAGCAGCGGGTGCGGCAGTCCGGGGTGGTCACGCTCTGATAGCACAGCTCCCGCTCCCGCCAGAGGAACTCCGGGGTGACCATGGGGTCGATGCGGCTCCATGGGAACACCTCGTTCCGGGGCCGCTCCCGGTGGGCGTAAAAATCTCCGTCCAGGCCGCAGGCGGCCAGGGCGTCCATCCAGCGCTGGAAGTCAAAATATTCGCTCCAGGAGTCAAACTTGGCCCCGTGCTGCCAGGCCCACTCCAGCACATCGGCCAGCCGCCGGTCGCCCCGGGAGAAGATGGCCTCCAGATAGCTGGTCTGTGGGTCGTGCCAGTTGTAGGTGATGGACTTGTCCCGTTTCAGGGCGTCCCGCAGCAGGTCCACCCGGCGCTGATACTCCTCCACTGGGATCTGAGCATCCCATTGGAAGGCCGTGTTGGGTTTGGGCACGAACCAGGAGGTGGACACGGTGATCCGCACGCCCCGGGCCTTGTTGGGGGAGCACTCCCGCCAGGCGAAGTACACCTTCCGGGCCAGATCGGCAATGCCCAGCACGTCCTCGTCGGTCTCGGTGGGCAGGCCCAGCATAAAATAGAGCTTTACGCCGTTCCACCCGCCGGTGAAGGCGGTGCGCACCGACTGGAGCAGGTCCTCCTCCCGCAGGTTCTTGTTGATGGCGTCCCGCAGGCGCTGAGTCCCCGCCTCTGGGGCAAAGGTCAGGCCGCCCTTCCTGACCCGCTGGAGCCTCTCCATCAGGTTCATGGAGAAGGTATCCGCCCGCATGGAGGGCAGGGACAGGCCGATGTCCCGGGGGGCGCAGTAGTCCAGCAGGTCGTCGCACAGCTCCAGCAGGCAGGGGTAGTCGGTGGAAGACAGGGAGGACAGGGTCATCTCCTGATAGCCTGAGTCCTCACAGGCCGCCTTGCCGTACTGGGCCAGCAGCTCCGGGCTGCGGGAGCGCACCGGACGGTAGACATAGCCCGCCTGGCAGAAGCGGCAGCCCCGGATACAGCCCCGGAACAGCTCCAGCATCACCCGGTCGTGGACGATCTCCGTGGAGGGGATGATGGTCTTGACGGGGAAATAGGCCCCATCCATATTCTCCACCACACGCTTGCGCACCTTCTCCGGGGCGCCGGAGCCCTCCCGGATCCGCATTTCCTCCAGTGTGCCGTCCTCCCGGTACACCGGCTCATAAAACGCCGGGACATAGATCCCCGGGATCTGGGCGGCCTCCTGAAGGAACTCCTCCTTGGACCAGCACTCCTCCCGGGCCTGGCGGTAGAGCTGGATGTACTCCAGGGTGACCTCCTCGCCCTCGCCCACCACGAACAGGTCAACGAAGGGGGCCAGGGGCTCCGGATTATAGGCGCAGGTCCCCCCCGCCACGATCAGCGGGGTCAGCTCCGGCCGGTCGGCGGAGCGCAGGGGCAGCCCCGCCAGATCCAGCATATTCAGCACATTGCTGTACGCCATCTCATAGCCCAGGGAAAAGCCGATGATGTCGAAGTCGGAAATGGGGTCGCCGCTCTCCAGACCGTAGAGCAGCAACCCCTCCCGGCGCATCTCGTCCTCCATGTCCCCCCAGGGGGCATAGCAGCGCTCGCACCAGAGGCCGTCCACCTCGTTCATCAGGCCGTACAGGATCCGGCAGCCCAGGTTGGACATACCGATCTCATAGGTGTCCGGAAAGCACAGGGCATATCGGGTGTCCACCGTCCGCCGATCCTTTACAATGGCGTTATATTCTCCCCCCGTGTAGCGGGCAGGCTTCTGCACCTTCGGCAGGATATGCTCCAGTGTCCGATTCATGTCGCTCCTCCAGTTCTCTCTGCATAGGTAAATTCTATTTTACCTGTTTCCGCCGAATATGACAACCCCTTTTTCCTTCCTTTTCCGGACACAGCGCAGAAAATAACCAGCAGGAGGTCAGAAATAATGTGGCAGTCCCTCCAAAGCATACCAAAAGCCCCCAAAGAAGCAGTCCGCAGTGAAACCGGTCCAGACGCGCCCGAGCCAGTGGGCCGGGCGGGACCCATCAGCCAGGCCAGCACACACCGTAGCACCCGCCCTCCATCCATCTGCCCCACAGGCAGCAGGTTAAAGCAGGCCAGCGCCAGATTCAGCCCGGCAAACAGTCCGCCCCCCGTCAAAGGGCTGAAGGCCAGGGCCAGCGCCAAATTGGCACCCGGTCCGGCCAGAGCGGCCAGCAGCTCTCCCCCATAGGACAGTGTCCGGTCCACCTCCATCTCCGCCCCCACCGCCGTCAGACGCACCCGCCGCACCCTGGCCCCCAGCGCCCGGAGGGCCGCCCAGTGGCCCAGCTCATGGAGCGCACAGGCCAGCAGCGCCAGAGGAACCACGCCCTGACGGTCCAGGTAGTTGAGCCACGCGGTCAGCAGCAGAAAGCCGCCGGTGACCTCCACCCTGCCCAGCCGCATCCTCAAGCGCTTAGAAACTCCACATAGTAGGAGGGATCCAGGTGCAGGCCGTTCCATTTCAGCTCCAGATGCAGATGGGGTCCGGTGGCCACCCCTGTGGACCCGACCTCCGCTACCTTCTCCCCTGCCGCCACCAGCTGCCCTTTGGACACACACAGCTTGCTGCAATGGGCATAAAAGGACTTGATCCCGTTCCCATGGTCCAGCTGGAGGTACAGGCCGTGGGTGTCATTTTTCCCGATATAGTCCACCGTCCCGTCGGCAAAGGCTCCGATGGCATCCCCTTCCTGCCCCCCGATGTCCACCCCGTTGTGAAACTTATACTCCCCGTCCACGGGGTGGTCCCGGTAGCCGTAGGTAGAGCGCAGATGGCCCAGCAGCGGGGTCACCATCTGGAGTTCTCCCAGGGAGATCTGGTCCATGGTATAGTTCTCCGGCAGAGCAGGCCCTGTGTAATTCGCCCGCAGAATGACCGTTCCCACCGCCGGGGCTGCCGGCTCCTCCTGGACCTGCGCTGGTGCAGCCGCCTGCGGCGGAACAAACCAGTCCTCCGGGACCTGGTCCAGGCGGAGGTAGTGAGCCGCCTGCTCCGCCGCTCCCGCCGGCCGATTCAAAAAATCCTGCTCCATTTGGAAGGACGCCCCAGCGGCGTAGTCCTCCGCCCCCTCGGGCAGGCCGCCCTCCGCGCCGAACACCTGGATGCAGAATTCCCCCAGCTCTCCCAGGATGGGGCCCTGACCGGACAGGGATTCCCCCAGTGCGGAGAAAGCGGCCCGAAAGTCGGTGTCCGCCGTCAGAACAGTCTGGAGCCGCTGTTGGAGCTGGGCCATCCGGCTGGAGGGCGACGCGCCCCGCCCCGCGAAAACCGTCAGGAACAAAGCCAGACAGACCCCCAGCTGTATCAGGCGCACCCGCTCCCGGGAGCGCGGTGCAGCTCCTCTCCCCCGCTCCGCTGGTCTGGGCGGACGCGCTCTTCTTCTTCGGCTGACCCACTGTGCGGACTGGTTGTACATCCCGACCCCTCCCTCATCCGGTCTCTTTCGGACCCTTCAAGATATTCCCGGGAAGTTTCCGATATTCCTCTTGACAGCAGGGAGGGAAATTACTATAATAGAATAGCTTTCATAATCGGGGTGTGGCGAAGCTTGGTATCGCGCTTGGTTCGGGTCCAAGAGGCCCCGGGTTCGAATCCCGGCACTCCGACCATCGGTGAGTCTTTATGGGACTCACCGATTTTTTATTTATATTTTTCATTTCCGAATAGTTATAATTATTGTTGCATGGAAATGTGCAACTTTTTGTGATTTGGGACTGATAAGGTACGATAAGGGACCTGTTGACACTACCGCAACACCGACAGAGCATATAATACACTACACTTTGCAAGCAAAGTCGTGTGCCAAGGGGCAAGCCCCTTTGGAACCCCCGGACAACAAAGCAGGCTGAATACCTCGCACTTTTCCGGTGCTTGATACTCAGCCTTTATTTGTTGTCAGCAGCCCGTTTCACGGTCTGTTTTCGCCCTTTGTAAAGTTTGACGTATTGAGTTTTATGGGGGATCTGAAGGAAAAAGTGCAATGATGATTTTCCAGTGTCACGCAAATTTAAAGTATAAATTTGGGAACCAGAATTTCTGGTCGACAGGCTACTATATGAGCACCATAGGTATCCAAGAGAAGGCCCTGAGGAAGTACATCCAAGGGCAATAGAAAATCGGATCAAATCGTGGATAACGCGAGTACGAAAACCCTATACCCTTTTAGGGCTTGTTCAAGCCACGCGTTTTACGCGTAGTCTTTACTTTGCACCAAAGCGCCGGTAAGTCCGGCACTTTGGTCATGCGCCATTCTGAAGCCATGTTCTGATTGGGTTTACTCCGCCAAGGCGCAGAACTTACAGGGCTCGTCCACCGTGACGGTGTACTTCTCCAGCAGAGTCACCGGGTGGTAGGACAGCTTACTGGTGCGCAGGCCCAGGTCGCCGGCGTCATCCTCCCGGTTGATAAAGTGAACGCCCTCATGGGCAAACTGCTGGGCAAACTGGGCCACCAGCATCTGATAGCAGCCCTGATAGTCCCGGTCTGCCTTCTCAATGTGGGTGAACAGGGTATCCCCCACGATCTCCCCCAGGGCAAAGCCCACAATCTGGCCGTCTACCAGGAGCATCCCCCCCAGCATATCATAGGTGTCGTAGTTGTCCAGCACCTCCCGGGTCTTGGCCAGGTCCTCGTGGAAAGAGGCGGACGCCTTATCCCGCCCTGCGGCATACCGGTCCAGGAACGCCTCCACCTGGGGGACGTCCTCCGGGGTGATCACCCGGAAGGACCAAGTGCCGTAGGTCTTCAGAAATTTGTTCACATGGTTGCGCTGTCCGCTGAGCTTCTTGCCCCGGAAAAATTTCAGATCCTCCGCCCGGTAGAGGTAGTCGAAGGCATCCCGGTTAGCGATGGCGGCGCTGTTGGGAAAGGCCTCCTGCAGGCGGTCCAGCTCATCCCTTGGGACTGGGGTGAAGGCAATGGGCATATTCCGGCGGCAGCAGTAGTCCGCGATCTGCCGGTAGTGCTCCGGCCGTCCGCCCCCAAGGGGCAGTGTAAAGGTGGGGCCTAAACCAGGGTAGTCCACCTTAAAATAGAGGGAGCCGTCATAGACCGCCCACTCCGTCTTGTATAGGTCCCGCCAGATAAAGACGGTACCCGGAGTTGTGTCACAGACCCGGCTGCCGCTGTATTGAAAGAAGTTGCGGAGCTTAGGCAGGTCCTCCAGCTGTAACGGGTGAAAATCCAACATAAATTCTAATCCTCACTGTTTGATCTGTTTTTCTAGTGTGTCCGTCAGGCGGCCGGAATACCAGCCGGTCACGCCGTTTTTTTTCATCAGGCAGCCCCGGGAGGTCCGGGCTACCAGGGAGAGCCGGTCACCGGGGAGGACGGGCAGGCGGTAGTCCGTGGAGTCCTCGCACCACAGCCGCTCCCCATCCCGCCGGAGGTAGGAGGTCAGGATATACAGCTCCCGGCCGGACTCCAGGTGCCGGCACAGGGAAAACTCTTCTCCGGACTCCAGCAGCTCCAGGTCGGATCGGCCCCAGCGGATGTTGATGGAGTCGGGGGAGGCCTCCTGCCGGTCCAGGGCGGTATAGACCGGAAGACCGTCATACGCCTGCCAGGTAAACGTGTCGGAGTCCTCCGTGGGGAAAATCAGGGCGTTGAGCTGGCCGTCCAGCTTCAGCACACAGCCTCCATCAATGGAGATGATATTCTGCTCCCGGGCAAAGAGCGGGGCGGCGGATGGAATATGGGGGTGATACAGCGTCACCGGCCAGTGTCCCACCACCACATATTTGTCAAAGCGATGGCCCTGCCCCAGAAAGTTGTCGTTCTTCATGCACTTCCAGCGATTCAGCGTCTCCATGTGCTCCCGGGAAGGGACGCCGCCATGGACAAAGAGGAGGTGCTCCGTCTCCAGGATGGTGGGCAGCCCCCGCAGCCAGGCGCGGATCTCCGGATAAGCCTCCCGCAGGGCAGCCCGCAGAGCGGGAAAATCCCGCCAGTTCGAAAAGCCCAGCTCCTCCGCCAACTGGCGGATGGTACTCTCCGGGTGGATGGGCAGATAGGCGGAGTAAAAGCGCCCGTCCAGCTCATCCGTATCAAAAAAGCGAAGGACCAGCCCGTCACAGTTGCCGCACAGGGGGTAGACGGTGTGGGTGCGGGACAGCTCCATCACATACCGCAGCAGGGCGAGGCTGTCCGGCCCCTTCTCCAGCAGATCCCCCACCAGCACCAGGATGTCAGACGGGGTCAGACCCACCTGGTCCATCAGCCCCCGGAAAAAATCCAGATTTCCGTGTACGTCGCTGACGGCGATGATACGGCGGCCCGGTTCAAACCGGGGACGGATGACGACGGCCTGATCCATGGGACAGCTTCCTCCTTCGGCGATCGGTGTGCGGGCTCCGGGCAGATCCGGCGGCTCTCGATACCGCCATCATAACACAGAAGCGGAAAAAAAGGCAAGGGAGCGGGAGACAGAAATTCAGAGGACAGCAGAATAAAAAGTGACATTTTCCACAAGGAAGGGCCCAGAGTGCAGAAAAAACGCAGGTTTTCCACAGAAACTCTACAAAATTCCCTCCGCTGAGCGGAGCCATCCAGCAGGCTCCCGGCGCTTCTCATCCGCAGAAAACCGTGTTATGATGATAGGACACAGAAAGGAGTGGACGCGATGCAGGTCCCTGAGCACTACATATCCGATGTGCAATTCTTCTTTGACGGAAAACCTCTGGAACTGGCGCTGTATCAGACCCTGTCGGAGCGCATGGCAGAGGCCCTTCCGGACGACGTCTCTGTGAAGGTGCAGAAAAGCCAGATCAGCTTCTATGCCCGCCGGCTGTTCGCCGCCGCCTCTCTGCCGGTGCGCCGGAAAAAGGACTGGCCTCGGGAATGTCTGGTGGTGACCGTCGGGCTGGACCGCCCCCTGAACTCCCCCCGGTCCGCGGTGTCTGTGGAGCCCTATCCCGGCCGCTGGACCAACCACATCCTGATCACCCGCCCGGAGGAGGTGGATGTGGAGCTGATGGAGTGGCTGCGGGAGGCCCACAACTTCGCCCTGAGAAAGCGTTAAAATTCACCCTGAGCAGCCGGAGGACAAATCCCGCATTGACAAGCGGGGACCCATGGGGGATAATAGCAGGTAAGAGTCCCTTGACTTGGCACATCACACCAAAAGGAGCTGTTGCGATATGACAAAGGTAAACCAGAATTTTCTAAAGCTGCCCGGCAGCTATCTCTTCTCTGAGGTCGCCCGGCGGATCTCCGTCTACTCCGCCGCCCACCCCCAGGCCAGGATCATCAAGCTGTCCATCGGCGACGTGACCCGTCCTCTGGCCCCGGCGGTCATCCAGGCGATGCACCGGGCAGTGGATGAGATGGGCACCTTTGAGGGCTTCCACGGCTACGGCCCGGAGCAGGGCTATGCCTTTCTGCGGGAGGCCATCGCACAGCATGACTACGCCGCCCGGGGTGTGGACATCAAGCCGGAGGAGATCTTCGTCTCTGACGGCGCCAAGAGCGACTGCGGCAACATCGGCGACATCTTCGGTACGGACAACGTCGTTGCGGTGTGCGACCCGGTCTACCCGGTCTATGTGGACACCAACGCTATGGCCGGACGGGCCGGCGAATATCAGGAGGAGCTGGGCCGCTGGTCCCGGCTGGTCTATATGCCCTGTGTGGCGGAGAACGGCTTCACCCCTGAACCCCCCCAGGAGAAGGTGGACCTGATCTACCTCTGCTTCCCCAACAACCCCACCGGCGCAGTGGCTACCCGGGAGCAGCTGAAGGTCTGGGTGGACTACGCCAACGCCAACGGCGCAGTGATCCTGTACGACTCCGCCTACGAGGCCTTCATCACCGAGGAGGACGTCCCCCACACCATCTTTGAGATCGAGGGGGCCCGCACCTGTGCCATTGAGTTCCGCTCCTACTCCAAGACCGCCGGCTTCACCGGCAACCGCTGCGCCTACACCGTGGTGCCCATGGAGCTGAAGCGGGACGGGGCCAGCCTCAACGCCCTGTGGAACCGCCGCCAGTGCACCAAGTTCAATGGGGTGCCCTATGTGATCCAGCGGGGGGCAGCCGCCATCTACACCCCGGAGGGCAAGGATCAGACCCGGGCGTCCATCAACTACTACCGCCAGAATGCCCAGGTGATCCGGGAGGGACTGACCGCCGCGGGCCTGTCCTGCTTCGGCGGTGTGAACGCCCCCTACATCTGGATCAAAACGCCGGACGGGATGGGCTCCTGGGACTTCTTCGATCTGCTGCTGGACCGGGCCAACGTGGCCACCACCCCCGGCGCGGGCTTCGGCCCCAGCGGCGAGGGCTATATCCGCCTGACCGCCTTCGGCGGCGCGGAGGCCACCCGAGAGGCCGTGGAACGGGTCAAAGCGGCCCTCTGATCCCGCTCCTCCCCCGGCCTGAAAGCCCCCGGCCCCGGATCTCTTCCGGCAGCCGGGGGCTTTTTCTGCGGCGGAACGGCCCACCGCGTCCTCCCGCGCTTTTCAAACGGAGCGTGATATGGTATGATACTGTCTGCTGAATCAACCGCAAACCGGTCGATTCCCGCGGCGGCGGACCGCCGGAAAGGAGCAAGAGCGTATGAAGATCGTTGTGATCGACGGCCAGGGCGGCCGTCTTGGAAAACTGCTGGTCGAGGCGGTCAAGGACCGCATCCCCCAGGCGGAGGTGCTGGCCGTGGGCACCAATGGCATCGCCACCGCCACCATGCAGAAGGCGGGGGCCGACTATGTGGCCACCGGTGAAAATCCGGTGGTCCGCGGCGTGATGGACGCGGACGTGGTGCTGGGCCCCCTGGGGATCGTGGTGGCCCACTCCATCCTGGGCGAGGTGACCCCCCGGATAGCGGAGGCCGTGGGAGGCTGCCGGGGAAAAAAGATCCTGGTCCCCATGAACAGCTGCGGCGTGTCGGTGGCCGGAACCCAGGAGATGGGTCTGGCGGGGTATGTGAAGCTGGCCGCCGATCAGGCGGAGGCCTTTCTCCGGGGAGCCAGGTGACCTGTGGAGACGCGCATGAACCTGCCTGGGATGGGGGCGGCCACCCCCTCCCTGCTGGGATACGGCTGTATGCGCTTCCCGCTCCGGCCAGACGGCACGGTGGATGAGGCGCAGGCCGCCCGGCTCATCCACCGGGCGGTCCAGGGCGGCGTCAATTATTTCGACACCGCCTGGCCCTACCACGGCGGCGAGGGGGAGCCAGTCCTGGGGCGCATCCTCTCCCACTATCCCCGGGAGACCTATTATCTGGCCACCAAGCTGCCCTGCTGGGAGATCTCCAGCCGGGAGGACGCGGCAGAGCGCTTCGCCCGGCAGCTGGAACGGCTCCGGACGGACTATGTGGACTTCTACCTCCTCCACAGCCTGAGCCGGAACACCTGGCGGTGGATGAAGGAGCTGGGGGTGGTGGAGCTTCTGGAGGAGGCGCAGCGCCGGGGCCGGATCCGGTGGTTCGGCTTCTCCTTCCACGACAGCTTCTCCGCCTTTGAGGAGATCCTCCGGGCCCGCAGCTGGGATCTCTGCCAGATCCAGCTCAATTACATGGATACCGAGCATCAGGCCGGCCTGCGGGGCTATGCGCTGGCGGAGGCGCTGGGGATCCCGGTGGTGGTCATGGAGCCGGTGAAGGGAGGCTCCCTGGCCCAGCTGCCAGATGACGCCTGCGCTCCCCTGCTCCGGCTGGATCCGGAGGCCACTCCGGCCTCCTGGGCCCTGCGGTGGGCAGCCAGCCTGCCCCATGTACAGGTGGTGCTCAGCGGCATGGGGAGTATGGAGCAGCTGGAGGACAACCTGCATACGTTTCAGGACTTCCGCCCCCTGGACCGCCGGGAACGGGAGGCCGTGACCGAGACGGCGGAGCGGCTCCGCCGCCGGCTGAAAAACGGCTGCACCGGCTGCGGCTATTGTATGCCCTGTCCGGCCGGGGTGGACATCCCCGGCAGCTTCCAGATCTGGAACGGGATGTCCATGTACCAGAACCGGGAGATCACCCGGCGGCAGTGGGAGTGGCTGGACCAGGAGGAACGGCCCGATCTGTGCCACCGCTGCGGCCAGTGCGAGCGGCGCTGCCCCCAGCACCTCCGGATCCGGGCCCAGCTGGCCCAGGTGACCGGGGATGTGGCGCGGTTCCTCCGGGGGGAGCCGGACGGCTCAGAGCCCATTTGACAGTTCCCCAGTCCCATGTGATCGCTTCATAAACGATACAGCCATACAGAAAGAGGGTGCGCATCCGCGCACCCTCTCTCTATTTATATCCTCACAGCAGGAAACGCACCATCATCGCCAGCACCAGGATATGGACCGGATAAAACAGGTAGCAGGCCATCTGCACCCAGCGGCTGTGGTACCCCTGGCGGCCCCGGTAGAGCCAGATGGGGATCAGAGCCAGAAGGGCAAAGCCCTGCTGGGGGAACTCCACGGTCAGCCCCAGGATATTGACCTGGAGCACCAGGCCCGCCAACAGCCCGCAGTTGATCCAGATCATCCCGGCGGCCTGGCCCAGGCGCTGCCACCAGAGGCCGCCCCGGAACAGGTAGAACACCAGAACGGTGAGCACACCGGCCCCGTAATAGTCCACCATGGCGATGGTCCCCGCCAGCCAGCCCGCCAGGGACATCCCCGCCGCAGCCAGGAGCGTGAGCCACAGGTTCCCCCTCCGCTTCACCCGCTCTATGACCCACATACAAAACAGGGCGATCAGGAAGGTCCAGATCACATTTTGGTGGAACGGGAAAAAGGAGGTCCCGGCATACATCAGGTCGAAGGGGATCTCCGACAGCAGGGCCAGCAGCAGCAGGCGCAGGACATACCGCCTCAGGTCCCGGGTGTGGAAAAAGCCCTCCACAAGCAGAAACGCGAAAATCGGAAAGGCGAGGCGGCCCACACAGGTCAGCCAGTCCTGCCCCGCCACCAGCGTAGCCCAGATATGGTCGCAGAGCATAAAGGCCATGGCCAAGATGTGGAGGGTCAGACTGCTCACGCCGCCCGCGCCGCGGCTCCCACAGTAGCTTCCTTGCTCCATCTCAGGCCCCCTTTCCACGCCGTTCCAGGGCGTTCAGCACCTTTTTCTGCACTGGGAGCCGCTGAGACCGGCGGTATTGTCCCCGGTACCACTCCGCCAATTCCGCCGCCGTTTCCGGCGGGAGCAGCGCTGTCAGCGTCAGAACGTGCCCCTGGGCGGCCTCCCGCATGGGGTCGGTCAGCTCATGGTACCCCTCCGCCTGGCTCAGGGTCAGCAGAAAGCGGGCGGTCTCCGCCGCCTCCTCCGGGGCCAGACCCTCCCGGACGGCCCGGGCCACCAGCTCCCCCGCCGACTCATAGAACCGGAGGTGGCAGGGCTCCCGCCGGGGATCCCGGCCCAGTCCCATAAAGCCGTCCCCCGGCCGCAGCTGGGACACCGCCTGCCGGATCTCCCGGTCATACTCCTCCATACAGGCCGTCAGGGCCCTTTTCAAATCATCCATGTGGTCCTCCTTCTCCCCGCACCGGGGGCCGCCAGGGCACGTCCTGGAACCGCTCGCCGCACACCATGCCCTCCACCGTCCCGGCTGTCACATCCAGGATATGGGCCAGAAAGGCATCCGCCCGCTCCTCAGGCAGCAGAACGGTCAGGGCGATGTCCGCCCCATAGTCCGCCTCGGCGATCACGCCGCCGAAGCCCTCCGTCTCCAGCTTCATCCGCTCATACTGGGCGTAGGAACAGGGCAGCAGCACCTCGATCCACCGGCGCACCACGGAGATCCCTGCGGCGTCCAGGGCGTCCTTGGCGCTCTGGGTATAGGCGCGCACCAGCCCGCCCGCGCCCAGCAGGATCCCGCCGAAGTACCGGGTGACCACGCATACCACATTGACCACGCCCTCCCGCTGAAACACATTGAGCATGGGCTGTCCCGCCGTCCCCTGGGGCTCCCCGTCATCGGAGTAGCGCACTGGGCCGTCCTGGATCATGTAGCACCAGCAGTTGTGCCGGGCGTCATAGTACCGCTTCTTCATCTCCTCAATGCGGGCCCGGGCCTCCTCCTCCCCCTCCACGCGCCAGACATGGCCGATGAAGCGGGACCGTTTTTCCACGAACTCCGTCTCGCTGGGGCCCGTGGGGATGTAATATTCTGTCATGGATCCTCCTCAAGAGGGGCGGCCGGAGCCGCCCCTCCCATCATTCTTTTCCGGTCACCGGACCTGGATCTGCCCCAGGATCTCCCCGATGGAGCCGGTCAGGACCAGGTCGGCCTTCCGGTCATAGGGGGTTGGGGATTTATTGATGAGCGCCAGCCGGTCCCCCCGGTAGTAGTTCACCAGCCCGGCGGCGGGATAGACCACCAGCGAGGTACCCCCGATGATGAGCAGATCCGCCTGCCGGATGTCCTCCAGTGCGCCCTCCAGCACCTGGGCCTCCAGGCTCTCCTCATAAAGCACCACATCCGGCTTGATCACTCCCCCGCAGGTACAGCGGGGCACGCCGGCGCTCTCCGCCACGGCAGACACCGGCCAGGGCCTCCCGCAGGACATACACCGGTTGCGCAGGACGGAGCCGTGGAGCTCCCACACCCGCCGTGAGCCCGCCGCCTGGTGCAGGCCGTCGATGTTCTGGGTGACCACGCTGCGCAGCCGCCCCCCGCACTCCAGCTCGGCCAGCTTTTTGTGGGCGGCGTTGGGCTTGGCGTCCAGACACAGCATCTTGCTGCGGTAGAAACGGTAAAACTCCTCCGGCTGCCGGTCAAAAAAGCTGCGGCTCAGGATGGTCTCCGGGGATACTGGTACTGCTGGTGGTACAGGCCGTCCACGCTGCGGAAATCCGGGATCCCGCCCGTGCTCACCCCGCTCCGCCGAAAAACACGATTCGGCTGCTCTCGTCCACCCAGCGCTGCAATGTCTCGATCCCTTCCATGGTCTCCGCTCCTTTCCACACATCTGGTCATTGTTCAGGGACATTATAGCATCTCCTCCCCGGTTTGACCAGAAAAAACCGGAAACCCTGCATAGATTCTTCCTGCTCTGCGCATACTGCCTCTATCTTGTCACAGCGAGGTGTTCCGCATGACCACAAAAAAGCTGGGCGGGCAGACCGCGGCGCTGGCCTGTCCCCCCTCCCTGCTCTCCTTTGCCAATGTAGTGGGGAAAAAGGAGGGGGAGGGTCCGCTGGCAGCCTGCTTCGACTATGTTGACACGGATGACGCCTTCGGCGCGTCCACCTGGGAGCAGTCCGAGCGGGCCATGCAGCAGAAGGCCCTGACCCTGGCGCTGGAAAAGGCAGGGCCGGGAGAGGGGCAGCTGGACTGGCTGTTCGCCGGCGACCTGCTGAACCAGTGCATCAGTTCCTCCTTTGCCGCCCGGGATCAGAAGTGCCCCTTCTTCGGGCTGTACGGCGCCTGCTCCACCATGGGGGAGGGTCTGGCCCTGGCCGCCATGACACTGGACGGGGGCTTTGGGCAGCGGGCCGGGGTGGTGGTCTCCTCCCACTTCTGTACTGCGGAGCGGCAGTACCGCACCCCGCTGGAGTATGGCAGCCAGCGCACCCCCACCGCCCAATGGACTGTGACCGCCGCCGGAGCCGTCCTCCTGTCCCGGGAGGGTCCCGGCCCCTACCTCACCCATGTCACCCCGGGCAGGGTGGTGGACAAGGGAGTCACAGACACCAACAACATGGGAGCGGCCATGGCCCCCGCCGCCTATGACACCATCCGCGCCCACCTTCAGGACACCGGGCGGGAGCCCGGCTTCTATGATCTCATCATCACCGGCGACCTGGGGCAGTTGGGAGGTGAGCTGCTCCGGGAGTTGTTTCAGCAGGACGGGGTGGACCTGTCCCCCCGGTACGCCGACTGCGGCCTGATGATCTTCGACCTGGAGCGGCAGGACGTCCACTGCGGAGGCTCCGGCTGCGGCTGCTCCGCAGCCGTCCTGACGGGCCATCTGCTCCCGGGGATGCGCGCAGGCCGGTGGAACAACATCCTCTTCTGCCCCACCGGGGCCCTCCACTCCCCCACCACCGCCTGCCAGGGGGAGTCCATTCCCGGGATCTGCCACGCCATCGCCCTCTCCAACCGCCGCCCCGCCTCCTGAGCCCGGCGGCCCATCTTCCACTATGACCGTGAGGTGTTTTTTCGTGCAGTATCTCAACGCGTTTCTCTGCGGCGGCGTCCTGTGCGCCGTGGGTCAGGTGCTTCTGGACCTGACCAAACTCACCCCCGCCCGGATCCTGGTGTGCTATGTCACGGCGGGCGTTCTGCTGGGCGGTCTGGGGCTGTACGCCCCCCTGGTGGAGTGGGCCGGGGCGGGCGCTACCGTTCCCCTCACCGGCTTCGGCTTCACCCTGGCCAAGGGGGTGCAGAAGGCCGTATCCCAGCACGGACTTCTGGGTGCGCTCACCGGTGGGATCTCCGCTACCGCGGGCGGGATCACCGCCGCCATCTTCTTCGGCTTTCTGGTGGCCCTCCTCTTCCGCGCAAAGCCCAAACGCTGAATACAGGGCAAGCCACAAGACAGCGCCCCGCCGGTCCGAATGGACCGGCGGGGCGCACTTTTCGCTTTGCACTGTCCCCGCGAGGGGCAGAGGGCGTTTGATTTACTTATCCAGCTTCTGATGGAAGTTCATCAGGATCTGGGCCACCTGGGCCCGGGTGGCGGTGCCCTGGGGGGCGAGGGTGTTGTTCTCCATGCCGGAAATCAGGCCCTCATGGACCGCCCAGCGGATGGCGTCCACGGCGTAGGCGCTGACGCTGTCCCCGTCGGCGAACTCCCGCAGGACCATGCCGGAGGCGTCCGGGCTGCCCGCGTAGCGGTACAGGATCAGAGCCATCTGCTCCCGGGTGATGGAGGCGTCGGGGGCAAACTTCCCGTCGCCCACGCCAGAGACATAGCCCTTCTCCGCCGCCCAGTTCACTGCGTCGGCGTACCAGGCGTTGGCCGCCACGTCAGCAAATGTGCCCTCCGCCTTCACAGTGGGCTTGCCGGACATGGCGTACAGGGTCTGGGCCAGCATGGCGCGGCTGAAGCCCGCGTTGGGCGCGAACTCCCGGGCGGACACGCCGGACATGATACCGTTCTCGGCCACATACTCCACGGCCTTGTAGTACCAGGCGCTCTTTGCCACATCGTCAAAGCGGGTGTCGGGCTTCTGGACGGTGCCGTCCTTGGTAAGCTGGCCTCCACGGTGACCTTGCTGTCCGCCATGTGGAAGGTGTAGGTGGTCTCGGACCGCTTGGTGACCTTCAGGTCCTTGTTCTTGGCGTCGGTGACAGTCAGCTCGTCCAGCTCATAGCCCGCATCGGGCTTCACGGTGACGGTGATGCGGGTGCCGGCGGAGGCCTCGTCCGCGCTGACCGTCACGGAGCCGTGTCCGTTGTCCTCGGTGATGATGGCGTAAGTGCGCTCATTGTCGGAGGAGTCACCGGAGGGACGGTCGGGCGGTGTCACAGGAGGAACATAAACACTGACCGTATAGGTATTGCCACTCTGAGTGAGGACAAATCCGTTGCCTGCGGCAATGGTGTCCTTCATGGTAAAGATTTTTTGATCCAGGGTAAAGGTCACTACTCTGGAGATCGTAATCGTTCCTTCTACATCGCTATTTTTCAGCAGAGTAATGGTCTGTCCATCCTGAACCGTCTTCACAGCATCCGCCAGGGTCTGGAAATACGCAGTCTGACCGTTTGCGGTAATTGATGCAACATAGTCTTGTTCAGGATTCGTAGGTGTCTCAACAAGCTTATAGACTGTATTTCCACTTGCGTCCTTCTCTGTCACAACAACCATGTTGCTCTCGCCGGATGTTACGTCGGCGTTCAGTTGTGTGCCAGGAGTTACCACCAAGGTGATCTTGTCATTCAGTTCCACATCTGTGGAGATGGTAGCGTTTCCAAAAACCGTAATTTGAGTCTCGGCGTTAGTATCCTGACTAACGCTCTGGATGGCTTTGGTCACATCTGTGTAATAAGTCGTTCTGCCATTTGCGTCAATGGAGGCAGGAGCCACACTGCCGGAAACCGTCAAGGTTGTTTGGGACTTGCTGGTTGTCTGGGTATTCCCATCGGTAGTAACAGTGTTATCACCCATTGGTCACGGAGGTAATAGCAGCTTTTCCGCCTCAAATGTACCACCTAACACAGTGATCTGTGCCGCTTGCACCTCGTTCTTCTCCGTGTTATAGACCGTCACAGCGTTACCCTTCTGACTGGTCAAAGTGCCGCCAGTAATACTGACCACCAACTGATTATTGGTCTGATACTGCCCATCCTTGCCATACATCTGTGAGGTAAGCAGCAGCGCAGAACCCTCCGGGGATGAGCCACCATCTGTTGGCCTATCATCCTTGTATTCTGCCGTACCAATGACCTTTGCGTTGTCCTGAATGGTAATCGTGCCCATCTTGGCTTCAATGCCGGTGCCGCCGGTGATGACCGCATCACCGCCTACTGTCAGTTCACCCTCCATAGGCCAATAAATGGCGGTATACTCTTCACTGGCTTTCAGGGTACCACCTGTGATGGTGGCTTTTGTACCAGCCGACCGCTGATTATTTCCGGATACCGGATAGTAGACCACGTCAATAGAACCGGCCGTCATCACAAACTCCGCACTCTTATTTTTTTCGTGCGTACTGTTTGTGACTGCCGAACTGGCATTGAAGTCAAAGGGATAGAAGCTGTTAAACAGCCCCACGCCAAATGCCGTTGTGCTTTTCAGCTTTGCGCCCTGAACGGTGATCTTACCGCCATAGGTATTCACAACTCGCTCTGTGATGGTCATGGTAAGGCCCTGATCCAATACCACATTTCCAAAATAATTGATGATTCCCCGATAACCAATCACGGTTCCATTCGTCAGGGTAAGCGTGCCGCTGTTGGTATACTCACAATCTTCGGGCTTGGTCGCGGTACCCTTATCAAAGCTTCCAAACTGGATCGTGTACCCACTGTCCGGCCCACGCAGAATTTTGCCGCCCAAGTCCAGAGTCACGTTCAGATCCTTTTGAATCTGAATAGTCTCAGTTACAATCTGGTCCTTACCCAGGGTGACCGTAATGCTGTCTCCTGCGTTGGCTTTGTTAACTGCTTTAATCGCCTTAACCAAAGTATCAAAGGGCTGTGCCTCGCCGTCATTGATGGTCACGCTCACAGGAGCATCAGGTGTCTCGCCACTGCTCTCTACAACGATAAGAGAGCCGTCGGGCTGAATCTGAAGCTCTTTGGTCGGATCCAAATACTGCTCCAGATCCGGGACAGCTTTTTCAAACGTGCCGCCGCTGATGGTGATATTGCAATTATCGCCCGTAGAAGCGACCACATTCTCAATATCAAAGGTACCGCCGGAGACCATGAGGGTCGATGCCTGATCTTGCGTATAAGATTTCGTCAGTGCGGAAGCTGTAAACTCGCCGTCCACAATCTTGTTATTTGAACCACTGAACATGTAGAAAACAACACCTTTGCTTTCTACACTAACCGTATTGCCATCGGCAGGTTCAATGGTCGTTGCGGGTCTGGAACGCATGGCTTTCCGTCTGGAAGGTGCCGCCAGTCACAGAGACCGGAGCAGATGCGGCATAGATGCCTATGGACTTGGACTCGACCTCTCCGCCGGAAATGGAAATGGGAGTCTCTTTGCTATTCGAGTAAATAGCTGCGGAAGTGCTAGATGTAGATTCCTGAGTGACCTTGCCGCCCTTCATAGTAAAGCCAGCTGTGGTATTGATATAAGCAGCATGCCCGCCGTTCGCGGTGTTTTTGATTTCGCCATCCATCATGGTCAACTGGGCAGACGAATTGACAAACGCCGCATGGCCACCGCTTGCAGTGTTGACCACGGTGCCGCCGGAAAGGGTGGCTGTGCTGGAGGAATTTAAATGGAGTGCATAGCCCATGGACGAAGTATTTTCCAACGTGCCGCCCTTCAGCTCAAAGTTGCCGCTATTGACTTGGATCAAAGTTAACATACTGTCACTTGTTCCAGCGTTGGTGATCTTGCCCCCACCAACGCTGTCTTCAATTACCAGGCTTGCATTCGAAGAATTTACAAAATAAGCATATTTTCCGTCTCCTTCATCGCTCACCGTGACGGTATGGCCGGCCAGGTCCAGAACCAGGCTTTTTGTGACAGTTGCATAATCAAAAAAGGTAGGCTTAATAGTTACATTGTCAGTCAGCCGGTAGGTGCCGCTCGTCGGCAGGGAATCTATACTTGTCCACTCCGTATAACCGTCTGCCTCAGCAGACGTGACCGGCTCAGAGACAGGTGGCTCTCCATCCTGTGTTTCCTCCGCCGCCAGTGCTGTGGCAGGAAGTAACCCTACCAGCAGGCATAGACTCATCAGGCTTGCCAATAATCGCTTTTTCACTTCTAGACACTCCTTTACATCATTTGATTTGGTCCTCCAGCCAGTCCGCAAAGGCTTGTCTCTCTCCTGAGCGGAGAGAGACAGCCCCATGGGGCTATGCTTTAAATTGAACAAAATTTCAGTTTTGTTCAACGTAAATGTACCACATCTATCCAATCTTTGCAAGTAAAATTGGCATTTTTCTTCCTTATCTTTTGCATTCTCCCCATAGAGGCTGCACCTGGGAAATTCTCGGGGGAAAACCGGCGGGCGGGTCTAAGACCCGCCCCTACGGTGTTTCAGGCAAATCACAGCGAAATGGGACCGGCGGGAGGGGCAAGCGCCGTCCCCATATATTTCCCGGGAAGGCCGCCGGGTGACGCCGCAGAGGCAAACTCTGCTCCCCAACGGCGGCATCCCCCCGCCGCGTCACCGCGCCAGCAGCTTTTTCATCCCGGCCTCCAGGCCGTCCACCGTCAGGGGGAACATGGGGAACACCCGGGCGATGGCGTCATAGGTCTCACACCAGTACTGGCCCCAGGAGGGCCGCTCGCTGGGGTTGATCCAGATGATATGGGGATACTTGTCCCGGAACCGCTCCAGCCAGTCCATGCCGCACTGGGGCAGGCTGGGATCCCGGTCCCTTCCGTAATACCAGCCCCCGGTCAGCTCATAGGGGGCCATCTGGGCATCCCCCACAAAAATGACCTTATACTCCGAGGACAGGTTGGACAGCAGCCACTCCGTCTGCACCGACCCGGAGGGGAGCAGGCTGGGGTCCGTATAGACCCGGCCATAGGGGCAGTTGTGGAAGTAGTACACCTTCAGGTCCTTGAAGTGGCCCACCTTGCTCACCGCCTGGAACAGGGCGGAGCACAGCTGGGCGTAGTAGTCCATAGAGCCGCCAGAGTCCATCATCAGCAGCACCTTCACCGTGTTCTGCCGGGGCTTTTTATAGCGCACGGTGAGCATTCCGCCGTGTTCGGCGGTGTCTTGAATGGTGTTGTCCACATCAAACTCGGTGGGAGGCAGGTCCACCAGCCCGGAGTACTGCCGCAGGTGCTTGAGGGCCACCTGGAACTGCCGGGTATCCAGGGTGTTGTCCCCCCGGAAATCCCGGAAGCGGCGCTCCCCTGCCACCCGGAAGGCCCGGCGGTGCATCCCCTGGCCCCCCACCCGGATCCCCTTGGGAGACAGCCCGGAGTTGCCAAAGGTGGACATCCCATGGGTCCCCACCCAGTATTTTCCGCCGTTGTGCTCCTCCTTCTGCTCCTCCATCCGCTCCTTGAGCATCTGCTCGATCTCCTCCTCGGAGAGCAGCTCGTTAAGCCTGGCCTGCTCCTCGTCCCAGTTGGCATAGTCCCGCAGGACATCCGGACGGTCCAGCCAGTCCAGCAGCTCCTGAGACACCTCCTGCTCAAAGGGCACGTCCTTGAAGTATTGGAGAAAACAGCGGTCGAAGCGGTCGAAATCCGCCTCGCTCTTCACCAGAAGCGCCCGGCATAGGTGGTAGAAACCGGTGAAGCTGGAGCCGTGCAACCCCTTCTCCAGGGCCTCCATCAGGGCCATCCACTCGGTGAGGGAGACCTTCAGCCCGCCCCGCCGGAGGGTATAGAGAAATTCCTCAAACATGGGCTCACTTCCAGGTCCGCCGCAGGGCGTCCATGTCCTCGTTCTTCTTCAGCAGCACCCCCAGATAGGGCACCTCCTTCACCACCCGGCTGGGATCCACCCCGCCGTGGACCAGCGCCCGGATCCAGTCGATGATCTCGCTGGTGGAGGGTTTTTTCTTGATGCTGGGCAGCTGCCGGATGCGGTAAAAGGCCTCCAGCACCTGGGTGAGCAGCGCCTCGTCCAGGCTGGGGAAGTGGACCCGAACGATCTCCGCCATCAGTTCCCGGTCGGGGAACTCGATGTAGTGGAACACGCACCGGCGCAGAAATGCATCAGGCAGTTCCTTCTCCGCATTGGAGGTGATGATGACCACCGGGCGGTGTTTGGCAGTGACGGTGCGCCCCGTCTCCGGGATGTGGAACTCCATCCGGTCCAGCTCCCACAGCAGGTCGTTGGGGAACTCCAGATCTGCCTTGTCGATCTCATCGATGAGCAGGATCACCTGCTCGTCGGCGGTGAAGGCCTCCCCCAGCTTGCCCAGCTTCACATATTTTTCAATGTTGTCCACGCCCTCGCCGCCGAACTGGCTGTCGTACAGACGCTGCACCACGTCATAGACGTACAGCCCGTCCTGGGCCTTGGTGGTGGACTTGATGTTCCAGATGATCAGCTTTTTTCCCAGCGCCTGGGAGATGGCCTCGGCCAGCATGGTCTTGCCCGTGCCCGGCTCGCCCTTGATCAGAAGGGGCTTTTCCAGCACCATGGCGATGTTCACCGCCCGCATCAGCTCCTCTGAGGCCACATAGTTCTGACTTCCTTTAAATTCGCTCATATTCCGTTCCTTTCTGCCGCAGCCCGGCTGCGGCCCACAGACGAGTGCATTTTACCGGGTTTCGGAGAAAAGCACCCCCAGACAGGCAAACGGACCCGCCGCAAAGCGGCGGGTCCGTTTCAGGTCCGTATCTTGGCGGCCTCCTCAGCCTGCGGAGGAGCCCGCAGAGAGCCGACCCAAGCGCTGCTGTCCGGGGCCAGAGCCTCCAGCTCCTCCTGGACCGCGGCCCGCAGGGACTGGAGCTTTCCGTAGAACTCAGAGGGGTCGATCTTCTCCAGCTCCTCTGTGGGCTGGGGATTGGCATCCAGCCACCCTGCTGAAGCTGCGCCATCCGGTCGGCGATGTAATCCGTGCGGTAGTCGGAAGGGTTCAGGGGAGGCGCAGGATGATGTGGTAGCCATAGACGCTCTCCACGATCCCGCTGATCTCCCCATCCTTCAGGGCCAGGGCGGCCTTCTCAAAAGGCTCCACCATCTGGCCCTTCACCGTGGTGTAGCCCTCGGGGCTGTTCACCGCGCCGTCGGCGTCCGTGTCCTCGCTGTGCTCTTCCATCAGCTGGTCGAACAGGGCCTCCTTGTCCTCCGCGGCCTGGAGCTGGGACAGCAGATCCTCCGCCAGGGCCTTCTTCTCGGCCACCACGGCATCATCCAGCGCCTCATACTCTCCGGTGGAGTTTCCGTCCTCATCGGTGATGGGCTTGTCGGTGTCCACCGTCTTGAGCAGGATATGCTTGGCCCGGTAGACCCCCTTCTCGTCCTGGGCATAGGACAGAACCTGGGCGTCGCTGGGATAGCCCGCCGTCCCCTCGCCGTACAGCTTGTCCTGAAGCTGGCCGTTCATATCGTTCACCCGCATCATCTGCTTGAACAGATCCCGGGTCAGCGCGCTGCCCCACAGAGCGTGGTCCAGCATCTCCTCGCCGCCGCTGTCCTTCGCCATGGAGGCCAGGGCCTCCTCCGCCCGCTGGTCCACATCGGGGGAGGCCGCCGCCCCCTCCTGCTCCGCCAGGCCGGGCAGCAGGGCATACAGGGCCGCGGTCTGAAGGGCAGAATCCATCAGGGCGTCCTCCAGGGTCTTTCCGTCCACCTCTGTATCCCAGGGCATCTCGCCCATGCCGAACATACTGTAATACTGCGCGGAGCCATCGATGCCATAGGTCAGCCAGTACAGCAGGCTGTCGGCGGTGATCTCCGCCCCTCCCGCCGTGGCCACCACCGTGTCTCCGGCCAGGCCGGCAGCCGCCAGATAGGGGTCTGTGACCCCGGTGAGGTCCATCGGCTCCACCTGGGTCACAGAGCTGGAGGAGGCGTCCGTCTGGCTGGAGCCGGAGGACTGCCCCTCATCATTCCCGCTCTTGCAGCCGCTCAGGGCGGACAGCGCCAGCACTACGGACAGTGAGAGGGCGCCCAGTCGTTTCAAATTCATCATAAAACTTCGAGATCCTTTCCAATTAACAGGTCACGGGCCCACAGGCCCGGGTCCTTAGTATCATAACACAAACCGGGCTGTCGGGCAAGAGCGCGGTTTTCCTGCCACCGCAAACCGGCTGGATTTTCCGCAGTATTGCAAATGTTTTCATAGACTGAGGCCCGGACCGCAGCGCGGTCCGGGCCTCTCTTCTTCCTTGATCCGGCCTGTCAGCCGTCGATGACCTCGCCGGTGAGCACCTCCCGGCTGTCCACCGTCAGCTCGCCGTCCCGGCACTCCACCGTAATGCGGGAGCCGGGCTCCACCTGGTCGGAGACGATCTTTCTGCTGATCAGCGTCTCCACCGTGTGCTGGAGATACCGGCGCAGGGGCCGCGCCCCGTAGATGGGGTCGTAGGCCGCTTCGATGATATGGTCCTTGGCCGCGGGCGTCAGCTCCACGGTGAGCTGCTTGTCCTCCAGGCGGCGGTTCAGATCGGTGACCATCAGGTCGATGATGTGGGTGACGTTCTCCCTGGTCAGCGGCTTGTAGAACACGATCTCGTCCAGCCGGTTGAGGAACTCCGGACGGAAGGACCGCTTGAGCAGCTCATTGACCTGGTCCCGGGCCTCCTGGCAGATCTCTCCATCCGCCCCGATGCCGTCCAGCAGGAACTGGCTGCCCAGGTTGGAGGTCAGGATGATCACCGTGTTCTTAAAGTCCACGGTGCGGCCCTGGCTGTCGGTGATCCGCCCGTCGTCCAGCACCTGAAGCAGGATATTGAACACATCCGGGTGGGCCTCTCCACCTCGTCAAAGAGGATGACGGAGTAGGGCTTTCTCCGCACCGCCTCGGTGAGCTGTCCGCCCTCCTCATAGCCCACATATCCGGGAGGCTCCTGATGAGGCGGGAGACGGAGAACTTCTCCATGTACTCGCTCATGTCGATGCGCACCAGATTTTTCTCGCTGTCAAACAGGGCCTCAGCCAGGGTCTTGGCCAGCTCGGTCTTGCCCACGCCGGTGGGGCCCAGGAACAGGAAGGAGCCGATGGGCTTCCCCGGTCGGCGATGCCGGCGCGGCTTCTCAGGATGGCCTCGCTCACCAGACGCACCGCCTCGTCCTGGCCCACCACACGCCGGTGGAGGATGTCCTCCAGGTGGAGCAGCTTCTCCCGCTCCCCTTCCATCAGACGGGCCACAGGGATGCCGGTCCAGCGCTGGATGATCCGGGCGATCTCCTCCTCGGTGACCTTGTCCCGCAGCAGAGAGCGGGCCTTGCCCTCGTTGGCGATCCGCTCCTCCGCCTCCAGCTGCTTTTTCAGCTCGGGGATCCGGCCATACTGGAGCTCTGCGGCCCGGTTGAGGTCGTACTCCCGCTGGGCCTGCTCCAGCTGGGCGTTGGCCTCCTCCAGATCGGAGCGCAGCTTCTGCACCTTCCCAATGGCGTTCTTCTCATTCTCCCACTGGGTCTTTTTGGCGTTAAACTCATCCCGCATCTCGGACAGTTCCTTCTGGATGTCCGCCAAATGCTCCTGGGACAGCTTATCCGTCTCCTTCTTCAGGGCTGCCTCCTCGATCTCGTGCTGAATGATCCTGCGGCGGATCACATCCAGCTCGGTGGGCATGGAGTCGATCTCCGTGCGGATCATGGCGCAGGCCTCGTCCACCAGGTCGATGGCCTTATCAGGGAGGAAGCGGTCGGTGATATACCGGTTGCTCAGCGTGGCGGCGGCGATGATGGCCCCGTCGGTGATCTTCACCCCGTGGAACACCTCATACCGCTCCTTCAGGCCGCGGAGGATGGCGATGGCGTCCTCCACCGTTGGCTCGTTCACCATGACCGGCTGGAAGCGCCGCTCCAGCGCGGCGTCTTTTTCGATATACTGCCGGTACTCGTTCAGGGTGGTGGCCCCGATGCAGTGCAGCTCGCCCCGGGCCAGCATGGGCTTGAGCAGATTGCCCGCATCCATGGAGCCCTCAGTCTTGCCTGCCCCCACAATGGTGTGCAGCTCGTCGATGAATAGGATGATGCGGCCCTCGGACTTCTTGACCTCGTTGAGGACGGCCTTCAGACGCTCCTCAAACTCACCCCGGTACTTGGCCCCCGCGATCAGGCTGCCCATATCCAGGGAAAAAATGGTCTTGTCCTTCAGGCTGCCGGGCACATCCCCCTTCACGATTCGCTGGGCAAGCCCCTCGGCGATGGCGGTTTTGCCCACGCCTGGCTCGCCGATCAGGACCGGGTTGTTCTTGCTCTTGCGGGACAGGATGCGGATGACATTGCGGATCTCGTCGTCCCGGCCGATGACCGGGTCCAGCTTATTCTGGCGGGCCCGCTCCACCAGGTCGGCGCCGTACTTTTTCAGGGCGTCATAGGTCTCCTCCGGGTTGTCCGAGGTGACCCGCTGGTTGCCCCGCACAGAGGCCAGAGCCTGCATGACCGCCTCCCGGTTCACCTGATAGGTGCGGAACAGTTCCTTCAAGCGGCTGTTGGCGCTGTCCAGAAGGCCCAGCAGGATGTGCTCCACTGAGATATACTCGTCCTTCATGGACTGGGCCGCGGACTCAGCAGCCTTGAGGGCCCGGTCCACATCCTGGGCCACATAGACCTTGTCCGCCTCCCGGCCCCCGCCCGACACCTTGGGCAGCTTCTCCACCTCCGCCTTGACTGCGGCGGCAAAGCTGGGCACCGTCATGCCCATGGCGGACAGCAGCTGGGGAATGAAGCCCTGCTCGTCGGTGAGAAGGGCCAGCATCAGGTGCTCCTGCTCGATCTGCTGGTTGCCGTGCTCCACGGCCAGCTCCTGCGCTCCCTGGATGGCAGCCAGGGACCGCTGGGTAAATTGATTCATATTCATGTCAGAAACCTCCTTTTTCGGTTTCAAATGTTCCGAGGATTTTAGCACTCGTTATTATCATGTGCTAACGTAACGATATACCCTTTCTCCTTTTGCAAGAGGAAATTTGCGGTTTTTTAAAAATTTTTTCTGTCCGGGGAAGCATCAAGCGGGCCGGCCCTACAGGACCTGCCCGCTGCTGTACTGGGATCCGATCACTGAATGGCGATCCTGCGGCTCTGGGGGACCGGCTCTCCCTGCTTGGGCAGGGTCAGCTTCAGCACACCGTCCTCAAAGGCGGCGGTGATGTCCTCCTCCCGGATGCCGCTGACGTCGAAAGCCCGGGCACAGCTGCCCATCCGGCGCTCCCGGCAGAGGTACGCCCTCCTTTTTCTCCTCCTGCTCCTCCTGGCGCTTGGCTGTAATGGTTAGCACGCCGTCCTGAAGGTGCAGGTCGATGTCCTCCTTCCGGAAGCCGGGCAGGTCGGCCTCCAGCAGGAAGTGGTCGCCCTCGTCCCGGATGTCTGTCCGGAAGGCGGGGAGCTCTCCCCGGTCCGCGGGGAACATACGGCGCTCAAAATCATCGAACAGGTCGTTCCAGGAAGTGTTCATACGTCCAAAGGGGATCATGCTGTACATAAGTCAAAACTCCTTTCGGTCCACGGGGCACTGCCTCCAGCGCCCCCGGACCTCTCTTAAACTTTGGCTTTATTATACGGCCCGATTATGAACATTTCTCGCAAACAATATGTCCAAATTATAAATTCTAGCACTCTCATATATCGAGTGCTAATTTATGCTTTCCATTCGTATGCTTGCGCCCTCCCAGCGGCTGTGCTACAATGGGAAGAAATCCGGCGGGCCCCTCCCGGTCCGCCGCCGAGGAGGTCTCTCACCATGAAAGTTTTGATCTGGGGCGGTGAGGCGCGCTACTGCGCCGATCTTCCCCATGCAGTACAGTCCCTGCCCCTGGAGCTGGTATTCTGTCCCCGGGAGCAGTCCCTGGAGTCCATGTTCCCCCAGCACGCCGACACGGTCTTTCTCTTTGTTGACGCCATCGCGCCGGTGGACGGCGCCCTCATGGACCGGATGCCCGGCCTGCGGCTGATCCACTCCGAGGGGGTGGCCTATAACGCCATCGACCTGGAGGCCGCCCGCCGCCGCTCCATCTTCGTCTGCAACAACAAGGGGTGCAACGCCGCCCCCACCGCGGAGATGGCCGTGATGCTCATGCTCATGTCCCTGCGCTTCGGGATCCCGGGCGACCGGGCCGTGCGGGAGGGGCGGCAGATCCGGTTCAAAGAGGGGGTCATGGCCTCCGGCAGCCCGGAGCTGGGGGAGCGCACCGTGGGCCTGGTGGGCTTTGGGGACATCGCCCAGGCGGTGGCCCGCCGTCTGCGGCCCTTCGGCTGTTCCCTGTTCTACTACGCGCCCCACCGCCGGCCGCCGGAGGTGGAGGCCGGCTTTGGTATCTCCTATCTCCCTGGAGGCTGTTTGCCCGCTGCGACCTGATCTCCCTCCACTGCGCTGTGACCCCGAGGACCCGAGGCATGGTAGACGCCGCCCTCTTGGGAGCGGGGTCCAGGACCATCCCTCATCAACACCGCCCGGAATCTTCTGGACAACCTGGCGGTCCGTCAGGCGCTGATCGAAGCCGGCTGGGGGCGCAGGCTTCGACGTCTCTCCCGGAGCCCACCTGCCGACCACGCTGGTGGACCTCCCCCAGAGGTGCGGGACCGGGTGGTCTACGCCCCCTGGGGCGGCATCTCCGCTTCCTTCCGCCCTCGCACGCCTGTGGGACTCCGTCCGCGCTATGCGCCTGGAGGCGTTAATAATGGTCAACGGGCTGTGACCCATGCAATTTGGCACATGGAGCGAAACGCCGCCGACGCTGGAATGCGTAATGGCATTTGATCAGCGCCTCGCATGGTCCGCCAGGGCGCTCCCCGCCAGATAGATGTCCCCACCCACGGTCGGGATCAGATCCCCGGCTGCAACCCGCTGGGCCAGCCGTCTGGCGACCTCCTCGGTGGGGGCAGAACTCCGCGCCAGGTTGCGCTGGGCCAGATCCCGGGAGGAATCCCAAGGTGTCCGTCTCCCGGGCGGCGAAGATCTCCGCCAGAGCACCTTGTCAACGGCTGGAGCACCTGGACGAACTGGTCAAACAACTCCTTCGTCCGGGTGCTTGGGTGTGGGGCTGGAAGGCGCAGATCACCCGCCGGTACAGGCTGCGGAGCCGTGGTCCGGCAGGGCGCGCTCACGCTGCCGGTGGGCGTGGTCGTCGTACGCCCGCCGCGCCGTGGAATTCCCCTTGTGCTCCAGGCCGGCGTACCCGCGAGGCCCGTCGGATCGCAGAGGAAGGGCCCCAGCTGGCTGCCGAGGCCGCAGCCAGAGCGTTGCACGTATGGACGCCAGGGGACTGGGCTCGATGCGCCCCAGCTTCTCTCCCGGACGATCAGGTCAAAGGAGGGGAACCCACCCTCCCAAGGTCAGACCCCTCACAGTGGATGTCCCCTGCTCCAGGCCGAAGGTGAGCATGGGGCGCTCCAGGCCCCGAGCGTCCATGGTGGCCAGCGTCGTCGCCGTGCTGCACCAGCGCTCCCCTCAGAGGGACCAGCTCCGCAAAGCGGCGGAAGGATCGCTTCATCATACTCCAGGTCGCTTGAAAGTCCAGGTGATCGGCGTCCACATTGGGGATCGCCACGGTGGGAAGAAGGACAGGAAGGTTGCAGTACTCACAGGACTCCAAAATAATGGTGTCCCCTGTCCCACCCTGCTTTGCCGCCGAGGGCGGGCAGCGTCCGCCGATCATCACCGTGGGGTCCCGCTGGGCCAGGAAGATATGGGTACACATGGAGGTGGTGGTGGTCTTTCCGTGGGTGCCGGCCACGCAGGGCGTGCTCATAGCGGCGCATGATGGCCCCAGGCCTCCGCGCTCAAAACAGGGATCCCCGGCGGCATGGGCGGCGGCGATCTCCGGTTATCGTCGTGGACGGCGGCGGTGCGGATGACGCAGCCCGCCCTGGACGCTCTCCCCCGGTGGCCGATGACCACCGGGATCCCCAACGCCCTCAGATGGGCCACCGCAGCGCTCTGGGAGGTCAGAGCCGCTGATGACCACCCCGCATTGTGGAGCACCTCGGCCAGCGGGGACATGGACCGCCGCCGATCCCCACCAGATGGGCGTGGGCGCCGGGGCGGATATAAGAATGAATGTCAGGCTTCATATAGACCACACCTCGATCAAAAATCTGACCCGCCGGACTGGAACCTGGTTTCCTGACGTTCCGCGTCCCTGCTCCCGGCAGACCAGGAGCCGAGATCCAGTCCCGCCCTATTATCGCGGGCGCGGCCCGGAGGAGACAAGCGGGCTTCCCTGTCTGCAAAATTCAGGCGCTTCCAGGCACTTTTCATCTCCTCAGAGATCCCGCCATAATCGCGTCATAGCTGATGTACTTCTCCAGCACGTCCAGGGAGAGCGGCCCGATCTGTCCCTCCGCCGACTTGAGGAAGCCGTGCTTCTCATAAAACTGCCGGGCGGCTCCGTCGGGGGCGCCACCAGACCACCAGTGGGAGGTCCGGCCCAGGCCCCGGTAAAAGGAGACCGCCTGGCCCGGGCTGGCATGGGCCCCGGAACCCGGAACGCGGGCGTCAATGTAGTACAGGGGAGAGAAGCCCACCCCCCTCCTCCCGGTCCCGCTGGGGAGTCCAGCTGGAGCAGCCCGGCGGGCTCCTGCCCGCCATAGCCACAGTCAGCGCCATGGGGTCCTGGGCCATCGCCCGCTCCGCCCCCTCCCAGAACGCAGGACCGTCAAAGGGCAGGTCCGCCCCATAGATAGAGATCCAGGCATCCCGGCGGGCGTCCAGATGAAGTTCCCGCTCCAGGGACGAGGAGGGGCCACCACAGGTTCACATCCTCCTTCTTCTGCGCCCCCCTTCCGCCACCAGGTCTGCTGTGCCAGGGTGGAGATGGAGTCATCCAGATGGGAGTTGTCCCCTCAAATGGCACATGGAACACCTCTCCGTCCCAGGCCAGACAGGTCACGGAGAATTGTCCGCATGTGACATGGGTGTGCCTCTTCCGGCGGGATCCCTTGACATGGCCAGGAACTGGCGGATAGCAGTGCCGTGGCTGAACACAGCCACGGTCTGGCGGGTATTTTCCGGCGATGCGCCGGATGGCGCGCTCTGCCCCGGGCTCTACGCCGCCGGGGCGACCCGCGCAGAGGTCGCTGTGGTTGAACTGGAGGAGCCGCTCCCCTCTGTCTGGCGCGGTCCTCCCGGTGCATCCCATGCGCCCGGTTGATCTCCCAGGGTCGGGATCCGTATGCAGCTCCAGCCCCTTGGGCACATAGACCCGCCGGGCGGTGGCGCAGGTGTGGTACAGGTCGCTGGGACCAGACCGCATCCACGTGCACCGGCAAACCGTGTCTCCAGCGCCTGGATCTGCTTCCATCCGTTCTCTGTGACCAGGGCGTCATGGCCCGTGGATCCGGCGGTAGAGATTTCCCTCCGCCTCCGCATGGCGGATCAAATAGATGGTGGTCCATGGGGTCTTGTATTCCTCCTTCGGTCAGCGGTGGGACTTCATTTCAAAGTGGATCAGCAGGGAGAGCAGGGCCCGCAGCAGGACCACCGCCCCAGCACCAGCTCATTCCGGTCCGCACCAGGACCGTTTTCAGGATCTCCGCCGCCATTTTGAACTCCAGGCTGGTAGCCAGGCCGTTGGCCAGATCAAATTTCACGTCCAGAGGCACATGGGTGACCAGGCCCGCAGTAGTTCCAAAACGCCTGGATGGCGGAGAGGGACACCACACAAAATGCCCATCAGCTCACAAATGGAAATAATGGGGGCAGGATCGGGCCGATCAGTTCTTCCAACAGCATGGCAGCTCCTCCTGATAAAATGGGGCTGGCTCGGCAGGTTTACCAGGGGCACACGCCTCCGGTGAGCGGGAGACAGCCTCCAGGCCCTGTCGGGCGGCGATGGCCTCAAACCGTCCCGCGCCAGATCGGGGGCGAAGGGTCGGCAAACAGGGCGGTGCCCACCGCCACGGCGGAGGCCCCGGCCAACAGGAGCTGGGCCGCGTCCTCCCCGCATGCCCACCCATGCTTTTGACCGCCGGGACACCTCCCGAACCATCCGCACCGCCACGGGCAGCACGGCGGGGCCGGACAGGCCCGCCGGTGTTCATCTTCAAAATGGGCCGGCGGGTGTTCACGTCAATGCATCCCGGATGGTGATGATGAGGAGAACCGCGTCCGCCGCCGCCTCCACCGCCCGGGCGATCTCAGTGATGTCGGTGACGTTGGGGAGAGCTTCACCATCACCGGCACATTCCATGGTTTTTGCCATCTCCGTCACCTGGCAGCCAGCTCCGGCCGGGTGCCGTAAGCCAGCCCCGCCTCACATTGGGGCAGGAGATGTTCACCTCGATCATGTCCACCCATTTGACGGCCACGACGCCATTACTCCTCAGGGGTGTTGCCTGAGATATTGGCGATCACCTTCACATCATACTGCCGCAAAAGGGCAGGTTCTTCGGCGATGAAGGCGTCCACTCCGGGGTTTGCAGCCCGGAGTTCAGGATGCCATAGAGTCTCCTCAATACGTGGGGCAGGGTTGCCCTCCCGGGGAAGCAGGGTCAGCCCTTGGCGCAGATGCCGCCCAGCTCGCTGAGATCAAAAATTGGCTGTACTCCCGGCCGGCCCCGAGGTCCCGGAGGCCACCACCACCGGGTTTTCATGGTCATCCCCGCCAGGGTGACGCGCATATCCACATTAGACATCCCAGTTCACCTCCCTGGAATCAAGACCGGCCCGTCCTTGCATACGTGCTTCCGGCTGCCGTCAGCCATGTCGCAGAGCACACCAGGCAGGCCCCGCCGCAGCCCATCCGCTCCTCCATGGACACCTGACAGGGGACGCCAGATTCCTCCGCCACTCTGGCCACATTCCGCAGCATGGGGCGGGGGCCGCAGGCCAGCACGGCCTCGTAATTCTTATCCCCTCCAGCTCCTGGCGGACCAGGGCGTCCACAAAGCCGTGATGGCCCAAAGAGCCGTCATCGGTGGCGGTCAGCACTTTGGCGCACTCGTCCTGGAAGCAGTTTTGCAGGATCTTGTCTGCGGCGGCCGCCCAGGATGGCGGTGGACTTTCCCTGGGTGTACTGGGCGCAGCCCAGCATGGGAGGGATCCCAATGCCGCCGCCCACCAGCAGATAACGGCCCTCCGGCTTCGCGGGTAAAGGCCGTTGCCCGCCAGGCCCAGCACATCCAGGCTGTGGCCCACGGGGCGGCGGGCCAGCCAGTCGGTGCCCTCACCCCGGACCTCAAATACGATAGTCAGAAGGTCGCTGGGCTCATCTGAATAACAGGTACACACGGAGATGGGCCGGCGCAGCAGCAGGCCCTCCCCACACTTCACATGAACAAACTGTCCCGGCGCTCGGAAGGAGGTGCGGACCCTTGTCACTCCAACCAGCCTATACCGCGTCTCCCATCTGTTCCTTGGAGACGATCTTACACTTGCGTTCTACTTTCACGATCGATCACCGCTTTCTTTTGGCTCTGTCAGAGCAGAACCTTCTCAAACCGCCCCGGGAATCGCTCACTTCTCCCAGGGGACCTTCTTTTTCTGCCAGGGAAAGGTATGCTTTTCCTGTTCCGGCGCGTGGACGGGCTCCGGGCTCTGCTTCTGCTCAGGCCGGGCGGCGCGGGGCACGTATGCGGCCTGCACCGCACAGGTGGGGCAGCCGCACAGGGCGCTGTGCTTGGTGCCGCACACCGGGCAGGTCACCTGGTCGTTCTGCTCCGTCCGGAGGGGTACTTCATGCTCGGCGGCATACAGCTCCACTCTGCGGCACTTGGCGCAGACCTGGCGGTCCGACTGTTCCAGCCCAAGGGAGGTCAATCCCCCATAGCCGTCCGCGCCGATGGAGAAATTCCGCAGCCGGCGCTCCAGCATCCCGCCGCAGGCGGGACAGTGCCTTCCGGTGTTCAGGTCGGCCCGGATGCGCTCCCCGTCCTCCAGATCCGGAGTCCAGCGAAATACGCGGGTCAGTTCTCCCGCTCCTGGGGCTGCGCCAGCCGGGCGGTGCAGCCATACATAACGTCTGTACCGAGCCGTGAAACATAAAGTTCTTCCGGTCCAGAAGCCCGACCTTCTGGCCGCACAGGATGCAGTTTGCCATCAAACTCCCACTCGTTCGTTTGAAACCCTTCCCAGGGGACCTTCTTTTTTTGCCAGGGAAAATGAAATCCCGAACTCTCCTCCGGCTGAACGCCGTCCTCCTGGGCATCAGAGCCGCTTTGGGTTTGTTCAGCCCGCTCCAAGTCCCGAAGATGCTCCTCCATCAAAAGCCCCGCGTCCGCAGCAGACCGGGCAGGTGATCCGAACCACCTGACGGTGCTCTCTCGCACCAGTAGAGACGAAGGCTCGGCTCTTTGGAAGAACGGCGGTATACAGCTCAACTTTGCCGCAGGCGGGGCAGGCATACAGGTCTACCTCATACTGGTCGGCCAACAGGGTCCACAGACCGCCTCCGCCGTCGGCTCCAATGGAGAAATTTTGCAGTTTACATTCCATCGCCGCCCCACAGCTTGGACAGTTCCGGATGCGTATCTCTTCCATATTGTCCTCCTTGCAGCTCACAGGGTTCGCCGGAACCAGCACACTTACTGGATGGTCACGAACCGGGCGATGTCCTCCTTCATGGCAATGGCGGCGTTTCTCGCAGCCTCTTGGAAGTCGTGTCCGTCGCCGCCGGTCTTTTTCCAGGCGCACATAATGCCCCGGGAGGAGTTGACGATGGCCCCGTGACCCTTCTCGTTGAAGGCATACTTCACATCCTCCGCGGTGCCTCCCTGGGCTCCGTAGCCGGGCACCAGGAAGAACGTATGCGGAAGCCGGGCCCGCAGATCCTGGATCTGCTCCGGATAGGTGGCTCCGGTGACGGCCCCCGCCATGGTGAAGCCGTACTTTCCCTGGGTTCCGGCGGCGATGGACTCGTTGAGCTCGCCCATGGCCTCATAGATGGTGCGGCCGTCGGCGATCTTCAGGTCCTGCAGTTCCCCGGAGCGGGATTGGAGGTCTTGACCAGCACAAAGGCGCACTTGTCCTCCCCTTTGGCGGCCTCCAGGAAGGGCTTGATGGAATCGGAGCCCATATAGCCGTTGAGGGTGACGCAGTCGGCGTCAAAGGACTTGAATACCTGCCCCTCAATGGGCGCGCCGGACAGCCAGCCCTCCGCATAGGCGGCGGCGGTGGAGCCGATGTCGCCCCGCTTGATGTCGGCGATGACAAACAGCCCCTTCTCCCTGGCATAGCGGATGGTGCGCTCCAGCATCTCCATCCCCTGCCAGCCCAGGTTCTCATAGTAGGCACTCTGGGGCTTGACGGCGGGCACCACGTCGCACAGCGCGTCGATCAGCCCACGTTGAACTGCCAGATGGCCTCGCAGGCTCCTTCAGCCCCACCCCGTACTGGGCAAAGCGGCCTTTCGGATGTGCTCGGGCACATACTCGATGGGCGTCCAGCCCGGCCACGGTGGGGTTCTGCTTGGCAATGATCTTCTCCTGTAATACATCAAAGACATGGGTCTCTTCCTCTCTTTCTCTTTCTTTGATCCTGCGTGGGCGGGGCACCGGACGGCGGCTGCCCTGCCGCCTCATGGATCTCACATATTATCCTGGTAAATGATATTCCCGGCCACAATGGTATACTTCACGCGGCCCTTTACTTTTCGGCCCGCAAACGGGTGTTCCGGGCCTTGGAGGCAAACCGCTCCGGGTCGATGGTCCACTCCTCCTCCGGGTCGAAAATGGCGATGTCGGCGTCGCTGCCCAGGGACAGGCGGCCCTTGGTGCCCAAACGGAGGATGGCGGCGGGGTTATAGGTCATGCGGCGGATCAGGTCGGGCAGCTTCATCCGCCCGGTGTGGTACAGCTCCGTCAGAGCGATGGCCAGAGAGGTCTCCAGCCCGATCATGCCGCTGGGGGCCTTGGCCAGGGGACGGGCCTTCTCCTCAGCGGAGTGTGGGGCGTGGTCAGTGGCGATGGCGTCGATGGTGCCGTCCTTCAGGCCCGCGATGATGCCCTTGATGTCCTTGGCGGTGCGCAGCGGGGGGTTGACACGGGCCAGCGCCCCCCGGGTGAGGATCTCATCCTCGGTGAGGGTGAAGTACTGGGGGCAGGTCTCACAGGTGAGGGCCACCCCCCGCTTCTTCATCCGGCGGATGATGTCCACCGACTTGGCGGTGGACACATGGCAGATGTGGACGTGGGCGCCGGTCTCCTCCGCCAGCATGGCGTCCCGCATGACCACGATCTCCTCCGCGATGGCGGGGCGGCCCTCCATCCACAGCTGGCGGGAGACGCTCCCCTCATTCACCGCCCGGTTGCCCACCATGGAGGTGTCCTCACAGTGGCACAGAATGGGCAGTTCCACCCGCTTGGCGTGGATCAGGGCGTCCCGCATCAGGTTGGCGTTGTCCACATTGCAGCCGTCGTCGGACAGGGCGGCGGCCCCGGCCTTTTTCAGGGCGTCCGCGTCGGTGAGCTCCTCCCCCCGCAGGCCCCGGGAGACCGCGCCCACAGGGTAGACATGGACCCCGTTGGCCTGGCCGGCCTTCTCACGGATATACTGGATCTGCTCCGGGCTGTCCACCACCGGGTCGGTATTGGCCATACAGGCCATGGCGGTGACTCCTCCCCGGGCGGCGGCGGCCGTTCCGGTGAAGATATCCTCCTTATAGGTCAGGCCCGGGTCCCGGAGATGGACATGCAGGTCCACCAGCCCGGGACAGACCACCAGCCCGGTGGCGTCGATCACACGGTCAGCCTCCGTCTGAATATCCTTCTCCAGCTGGAGCACCTTTCCATTCTCGACATACAGGTCCAGAATGGAGACTGTCCCATTCACCGGGTCCACCACCCGGCCGTTCTGAATCAGAAGTTTCATTGCATGGTTCCTCCAAAAATAGGCAGGGCCGATCGGCCCGTGTAGTAAAACGAAAGGGCTGCCGCAAAAATAGGCAAACTCCGTTACGTTAAATTATAGCGGAACCAGCAGGATTTAGCAACGCATTTTTCCGCAGAAGGGGAAAGAATAAAAAGGAACCGGCTGTATCCCGCTCCTGGGGTTGGCCGGTGGAACAGACAAACAGCAGGACATGACGCAAAAAGGAGTGAGCAGAGCATGAACGGAACTGGATGCGGCTGCGGGCGGTTTTTCGCCGGGATGGCGGCCGGCCTGGCGGCGGGCACAGCCATCGGCATGACCATGGCCCCTCCCGCCGGGAAGCGGCCGCCCACCGGGCGGCCGTCGGTGTCTGACGCGGTGGAGACCCTGACCGACGCCATGGGGATGTGATCCATGACCGGCCCCCGGCGGTGGGTGGACCCGCCCCGCTGGGGCGTGTCTTTGTGGAGCTGGGTTTCGATCCGAAATGGGGCAGATCCCACCCTTTTCCGGCGTCAGAAGCAGCTTTCCAGAGATTTTTCTAGAAATTCAAAGCATTTTGTCCCCCAATGCAATCATTTTGTAACCACTTTTTCATTTCTATGTAATCGCTTTGACAAGAGAATAACAACCGGGCATGATATACTAAGTCCATACCAGATAAGAAAGGGAGGGGCCTGCTGTGAAAAGCTCTGGCTTCCCTGACGATCCTGACCATCCTCGCTCTCCCGCTTGGGAGCGCCGCCTCCGCGGAGCAGCAGACGCCCCGCCGACCTCTCTGGAGGAGGTCCACGGCAACATCCCCGCCCAGGCCGATGCGGCCCAGGCCATGTACCCCGCGGTCCACTCCCTGGTGCTGGCGATGACGGAGAACGACCTGGAGTACGCGCCGGAGGACAGTGAATTTCTGTGGACCAGCCTGTACTATATGCTCAGCCTGTACGGCCAGATGGACGAGCGGGCGGAGCTCACCGACGACACCCTGATCCTCCCCTCTGAGATGGTCCGGGACTACGCCGCGGCCCTCTACCCCCAGGTGGAGCAGCTGCCCGGCATCCCCTCCCCCATCTCCCAGCGGATCCGCTATCAGGCTTCTGATGACTCCTACCACCTGGCCCGCGGTGACGAGGGCCTGGCCGAGGTGGTCCTTCAGACCCCCATTACGCTGGC